>Ga0190304_1000055_pt1 | contig 48236 bp, 54 predicted proteins | sample 48700712_MG_FD_161670 | JGI IMG/M metagenome (GOLD analysis project Ga0190304, IMG submission 161670) | Hydrothermal vent sediment bacterial communities from Southern Trench, Guaymas Basin, Mexico - 4870-07-1--2_MG | ecosystem: Environmental > Aquatic > Marine > Hydrothermal vents > Sediment ...
ACCCTCTATTTTTACACCAAGCATCTCTTGTTTCTCTCTTTCTGTTACAAGAGCCCCTGGAATAATATCTGTTATTGTGGGAATAACAGGTTTCTCTTTGGGAAGTTCAACAGACAAGTTGATAAGTATCTCATGGAGAGGATTGCCATAGTAAATCGTGAAATGATAAATTAGTTCAATGGTTTTACCAAGGTCATTACCTGATACAACCGCGAGATGAGGATAATCATAGTTTTTAAGGTGTTTAACCATATCGTGCAGACTCTCTTTTTCAGCCTTTAACCATATTGTTACTCTTTCTTTTTTCTTTACACCAACTGTCTTTCTCTCGATCTTTGTTTCCTTAACCTTTGACTTAAAGGTTTGTTTGAAGTCTTTAACAATCTCTTCAGGAGTCAGTATTTTACTGCTCATTTTTTACCTCCAGAGTTTCTAACTTAAGCCATGCCTTAACAACACCATCAATTATAGCTTCTGGTCTTGGTGGACAACCTGGGACATATACGTCAACAGGTATAATGTTATCAACCGGTCCAACTAGATTATATGAGGTGTGGAAAGTGTGTCCAGTGCTACCACAGTTGCCAATAACTATAACTGCCTTTGGATCCGGCATCTGCTCATAGGCAGTTTTTACCCTTTCAACCATCTGCCTTGTTACCGGACCAGTGATGAGTAGAACATCTGCATGTCTTGGTGAACCAACCAGTTTTATACCGAATCTCTCAACATCGTATCTCGGAGTTAAGGCTGCTATAATCTCTATGTCGCAACCATTACATGAGCCAGTGTTTATGTGGAAAACCCATAGTGATCGTTTAAAGGATTTGGGTAGAGCCATTACAGCACCCCTAAAACAATGAAGAACAAACCAATCATGACTATCAAGAACCATAGCACATAATCTCTAGTATCTCCAGTATGTATCCTCTTCATCTTATCATAGTATCCCTTAAACGCCTCGGTAAAACCCCAGTAGACGTTTACTCCCTTAACATGAAGCTGCTCATTGTTTTCAGCAACATTACCTGACAGAAACGGCTTAGTCTGACTGCTACCCTTCTTATACTGCTTATTTCCAAATAATCTGATTGCATAAACAAGAAGTAGTGCAGTAATAAATGCAATAATCCATATTAATGGATTCCAGAAACCGCTGCCTGTAGTGATTGGGGTAAAAGGATTCATCTTTTAAGCACCTCCTAAAATTGCATTTATATAGTTGCTTGGATTGCTGAGTGCTGTGGCTGCAGGTTCAACCAGATTCTGCATGAAGTATCCTGGGAACAGACCGATGATTATGATGACTATTGCAAGTATCGACATTGCTATAAGCATACCAGTTGGAACCTCCTTTACATCTTTGAGGTTGGGAAGTTCAGGTCCAAGGAATAGAGAGTAGAATATCTTTACAAATATTGCAAGTAGAAGTATGCTTGACAGGATGGCTATGATCGATATTATTGGATTGAGCTGATAAGTAGATTCGTAGATGAGGATCTTCGAGGCAAAACCATTCATTGGGGGCATACCAGCTACTGCAAGTAATCCTATAAGGAAGAAGATGGTCGTATACTTCATTCTCCTTGCCAATCCACCGAGATTCTCCAGCGATCTCTCATTTGTGGCATAGATTACAGCTCCTGCAACAAGGAAAAGAAGGCCTATGTCAAGTACATCGTTGAATATGTGGAAAATTCCTCCCTTGAGGGCAACACTTGCAAAGGTTTCAGTGGATGCTGCAAGTGCAGTACCCACTCCTATTATCATATATCCTATCTCTCCAACAGCGGCATAGGCGATGGTTCTTGTGAGACTCTTTTGAATCAGTGCCATAGTGACGCCAACAAAGATCGTTAATAGTCCCAGTCCAATAAGTAGCCAGCCAATTGTTGACATTCCTATAACAGAGCCATAAAGTGTAAAGCAGATTCTCAGTACAGCATAGAGACTTGCCTGAGTTGCAGCAACTATTGCAATTGTGACAGATGGAGGAGCCTCACCATAGGCATCTGGAAGCCACATATGCATAGGCGCTATACCTGCCTTCATTGCAAGTGCTGCGAGTAGTAGTACAAGAGCTATCTTATCGATAAAGGTGAATTGTATGCTGTTTGCAAGGGCTGCAATGTTTAGTGCATCATACTGGCCATACAAAAATCCGATTGCCATGAGAACAAAGAGCGCACCTAGTGAGCTTATTATGATATATTTCAACGCTGCCTCAAGAGATTCGCCTCTATCTATCCAGAAGGCTATCAGAGCAGTACTTGAAATGGAGGTTATCTCGAGGAATACAAAAAAGTTGAATAGATCGCCGGTAAGTTCCATTCCAAGCATTCCTACAGTTAAGAGCAATAAAAGAGTATAGTATCTGTCAAGTCCATCCTCTTTCTTGAAAAAGGATGTTGAATAGATAGCTGCAACAAGTGCTATTGTTAGACTTATCAGAACCATAAAGATACTCATGCCATCTACTTCAAATATGATTCTGACCGGTATGGAGATGGTATCAGGACGAGTTAATGAAGGTAAACTCGCTCCGAAGACATATTTCCTTATTCCATTTGTATATATGTCCTGGGCAAGGAAGATGGCAAGAATCTCTGTTAGTGCTATTACAACTATGACAAAACCGTCTCTAACCTTGGCATGCAGTCTGCTTATTACAGGTGTAAAGAAAGCACCAAATAGAGGTATAGCAATCAGAAGGGCTGGAGAATGAGAGATCACATCAAAACTCATTCCTTCAACCTCCTTACAGATCTCACATCAAGGGTTTTATAATGTTTGTAAATCTGAACTGCAAGAGCCAACATAAGCGCAAGAACTGCCACACCAATAACAATACTCGTTAGGGTAAGTGCCTGAGGTACTGGAAGTACAAGCTGTCCGGGTATCTGGGTTTTTTCTGGAAGGTTTGTAAATATGGGAGCAAGTCCTCCTTCTCTGTATCCCAGAGCTACTAGGAATAGATTCACTCCACTTTCAATTATTGATATGCCCATAATTATCTTTATGATATTTCTCTTTGCTATCACTGCGTAGAGACCTACCAGAATCAGAAGCATAACAGCGATGTATGGAATGTTGTATATCATGTTCTACCTCCTTTTTTTCTTGTTGCAATTGCGAGTATAAGCACAATTGCAAATAGACCAGCAATCACCTTTGTGCCAACAGCAAAATTCATTAGGGGAAGCAAACCACCACTGTTTAGATAGCCAGGATTTGAGCCAAAGGGTGGTATCTTACCAAAGAGAGAACCAGATCTACCAGCAAGGACATTGTAGAAGAAGGTTGTTGCTATGCCAATAAATGCGAGAGATATAAAGCCAAGAGCTCCAACACTCTCTAATATAGACAGATCACTCTCTTTAACCTTCTTTGCTATGGCTTCTGAGCCAAAGGCAACAACAAGCAGTGCACAGCCAGATGCAACTATAGCTCCTCCCTGAAAGCCTCCACCAGGAGTGAGATGACCATGCATTATTACGTATAGGCCATAGATTGTCACAAAAGGAAACATTATGGCAGAGATGGTTTTGATGATCTTTGAGGTATCATTCATGGGCATACCTCCTTAGGATAAGTATAACTCCAGCAACCGCAGTAAACAAAACCGTAGCCTCTCCAAGGGTATCAAATCCTCTGTAGTCAAACACAACACTTGTTACTGCATTATTTGCTCCTGTATCATTCTGAGCGTTTGATATGATGTAATCGTCCATATCAGAATTCTCCGGATCACCAAAAGGCCTCAACACATTTGATAATGGAAGTATACTCATAATAAGAAATACACCCAGCAAAATCAGAACAGATAAGGATACTATCGCTCTAGTTTTCATCTTCCCTCCTCCATCCTCCTTGTGGCTTTAATTGCAAATACCAAGATGGCTGTTGTTAAACATGCTCCTACTCCTGCTTCAGCTATTGCGACATCAGGTGCTTGTAATATGTAAAATTCCATGGATAGAAGTAAGCTCATCGCGGCAAGTGCAATTGTAGCAGCAAGCAAGTCTCTGAAATAAACGGCTATGATGGCAGCTATTACAGTCAGTATGGGAACAACTATCTGGAGCACTTCAAACATCATTTTTTCTCCTCCTTTGTCTTCTTTTTTCTTTCATCTTGCAAGTCATCAACAACTGCATTTACTGGTAAAACCCCACTTTTATGGGCCGCTCTTGCTATGGCATGTGCTCCTGTCGGATTTGTAATAAGTATTGCGATCAGAGCTATGAATACATGAATCGGGAGAATGGACGAGCCTGTTTCAGGGTGAAGATACCATTCCTTTAAGCCGTATACTATGACTGCACCAGTTAGAAATATGGAGCCAAAGGTTGTACATTTTGTTCCTGCATGTAAACGAGTATACACATCTGGAAAACGCAGCAAACCTACGGAGCCGAGAAGATTGAAAAATATGCCTATTGCAAGCATTATGTAAATAATGGCTGTTATCATCACATCTTCCCTCCCTCAAGGTACTTCGCAACAAGCATTGTTGTAACGAAGGACAATAAGGCATAGACAATGGCTACATCGATGTATATGCTCTCTTCAAACGCTGCACCAAATAGTATCATAGCAACAATGACAAGGGTGTTCATTGTATCCAAACCAACAATCCTATCTGGTATCGTAGGCCCCAGAACTAGTCTCACAAAGGCAAGAGCTATGGATATTAGAATAAATACTGCTGCTATGAGAAAGATCTCCATCATTCTGCAATCCTCCTTATCCATTTTGGAAAGTTACCACATACAAAAGAACAATCTCTCGGTTTTTTCTTTAAAGCTTCGTCTTTCACGTTTATCCAGTGTATATACAGCTCATTTGTATCATTATTAATATCAACACTCAACGTTCCAGGTGTTAGAGTAATGGAGTTTGCGAGCATGGTTATTCCAAGGTCTGTTTTTAGATCAGGAGAAATCTTTACTATGCCTGGTCGTATCTTGCCGGTAATTACACGATAGGCAACATCAAAGTTTGCCTTTGCCATAGCCACAAAAAAGGGACCTATAATATATACTAGAGCTAGTATCCATCTGACAGGATTGAGCATTCTATAGTTGTTTTTGACAAATATGTTTCTTGCAACAAAACCAACGAGCACAGCAAAGATTATTCCAAAGAGGATTTCGTAAATGCTCCATAATCCCGCTATGTTTCCACTACCTGTGGTAAGTATGAGATAGGCTGCAAAACTTACCAGTACTGTTACTGCGAATGCTTTCACAATATCTACTCTCCCACGTAGGGTAATCCACGATGTTTTTTAAAATCTTGTGGTTTTTTGTTTGCAAACATAATTAAAAGGAACTTGCTATTTATTGTGGGGAGGTAAATCATGAAAGTAACCCTGATTCGATATACTCCAGAGCCAGAGAGAGCATGTGGCATGGCAGCTGCGCTAACCCATAGCAAAGCAAAACCAGAGGAATTAGAGAATATGGATGATGAAAAACTGAAGAAGATACTAGCATATGTTATCGAACTTGGACACACGAGTGTTGTTGAGCACGCAAGTTTTACGTTTGCTATTAGTGGAGTAAGTAGAGCATTAACACATCAGCTTGTAAGACATAGAATTGCATCCTATTCTCAGCAGAGTCAAAGATATGTAAATCTAAAGGAGCCAACATATGTAACTCCCCCCTCCATTGAGAGAAACAAGGAGATAAAAAAGATTTATGATGAGTTCATGAAGGAGATTTGGAATAAGTACAATGAATTACTTAACTCTGGCATACCTACTGAAGATGCAAGATATGTGCTACCAAATGCAACAACAAGTAATATTATTGTTACTATGAACGCACGTACACTACTCAGTTTTTTTGAATTGAGATGTTGTATGCATGCACAATGGGAAATAAGAAAACTTGCTTGGAAGATGCTTGGAGAGGTAAAAAAGGTTGCACCTACAATATTCAAAAATGCAGGTCCTCCTTGTAGATCAAAGGGAATATGTCCTGAGAAAGATAATGACTGTCCACTTTATCCGGAGAAGAAAAGTGGTGGTAATGAATAGGCCGTATGTAATAATAAATTGTGCCTCATCTGCTGATGGCAAAATATCTCTACCTTCCAGACAACAGCTACGAATATCTTCAGATGAAGATATGGAGAGGGTTCAGATATTGAGAGAACAATGTGATGCCATTTTAGTTGGTATAGAAACCGTTCTTGCAGATGACCCAAAACTCACTGTTAAAAAACCTAATGCAAAACAGCCTTTGAGGATTGTCTTGGATAGTAACGGAAGAACTCCAGATAACGCAGAGGTTGTGAATGAAAATGCAGACACACTTATCTTTGTTAGAAGAGGTGTCAAAAAGAAGATTAACAGGAGTAACATTGATGTAGTGGAATGTGAGGTTGATGAAAGAGGCTTTATTGATTTAGATCAGGTAATGAAAGAGCTTGTAAAAAGAGGAGTAAAAAATCTCCTTGTTGAGGGAGGAAGTACAGTTATATGGGAGTTTTTGAAGCAAGGCTTATTTGATGAATTTAATGTTTATATCTCGCCAATTGTCATAGGTGGAAGAGATACACCAACCATCGCAGATGGTGAAGGAGTTGACAGTGAAGAAGAGATTATCAGATTAAAGATTGAAAGTATCGAATCTATTGGAGAAGGCTTACTGATAAAGTATGTTCCGATAATATGAAACTGCTCTGTGACCAGATGTTGGGTACACTTGCTAAATGGCTACGCCTTTTAGGGTTTGATGTCTATTATGTAGATGATAAAACGACAGATGACAGAATCCTTGATATTGCCAAAAGGGAAAAGAGGGTTATAATTTCGAGAGACAAACAACTGATTGAAAGAGCAAAAAAGAGGGAGATTAAAGTCATTGAAATTAACTCAACAGATTTAGATGAACAATTAAAGGCAGTTACCTTAATCTATTCGATAAATGAAGAAGAAATTCTTTCGAGATGCTCTCTCTGTAATACTCCACTTGTTGAGATAGAAAAATCCAAGATAAAGGACAAAGTTCCTCCAAAAGTGTTTGATCTGCACGATGAATTTTGGTATTGTAAGAAGTGCGATAAGGTATACTGGAAAGGAAGTCATTGGGAGAAAATAGAGAAGAAGATGAAAAAACTAACAAAGGATACTTAGCTAGTAAGCCAATTTTTTATGATAGGATCATTGTCCATTAATTGAGATGCTCTTTCATAAAATACTTTTTCTTTAAGAGGTTCTTTGGTATTTTCTGTTACCTCTATAAGAGAATTTATGAAATTTCTAAATCTTGGTACATAATGTTTTTGCAAATCCATCCATATTTTCTTAAAATACTCGCTTCTACAGAGTTCATAGAGCCAGGGCATCCAAGTTGCAAATATTATGGGGTCTATATCTCCAGATAACCTAAGATTAAAATGTATTTCAAATAGGTTTAGTAGAGATGCTGTATATTCGGAAAGCTGTTTGTTTTCAGTATCTGAAAGTTTCTTGTTAATCTTAATATTATAAATTTTTTTCAATTCAGGATGTTCAATGACCATTTTAAAAAGGTCTATACTAGAAAGCTCCAAATTGGTATACATGTCCTGTCTTCTTACCTTATTACTTCTTTGAAACTCTTTGAACATTATCCATAAAGTAATTATAAGAACAATGGTAGATATGATCTCGGTAAATGGTAGGATGCTTTCAATTAGGGATGACAGCTCCATAGTTCACACTTTCTCGAACCATTTATCTCTTTAAAGAACTTTTTATTTTGCAAAATCTTCAATGTGCTTTAAAGCATCTTCACTATTTGAGCGTGCGGTACGCCACCTATAACTAATACACACTCGGGATTAACATAACCATACTTTATTGCACATTCGACTGTTCTTTTTCCAACAAGATTTGCTATAGTTGCTTCTTTAAGATAGGCAACCAGAACTTTCTCATCGATACGATGTCCATCATAGAAACTCTTTTTAACATGTAATCTAAGTTCTCCCTCCTTGAAACGTTTTCCAAGAAGTTCTTCATCACATGCCCCGATAAGGAGCTCCTCTCCCCGTTTGTAGAGCTTTATACTGATCTTCATTAAGGTCAACTCTTTTATATTCTCTAATTTTTTATCTGTAACTCGTTCATATATATTCCTTTCGAAAAAATTACTTTTATGGAAAATGTTTAACATTGCTATAATATTCTCAGAAACAGATGGTAAAAGACAAAAACACCATAATAATCAGAAGTAAGAAAAGAAAAAAGACCATCCAGGCTAAAGAGATCAAAGGAAAAATCTTCGTATATTTGCCTGCGGCAATGGACAAAGAGAGGGAACAGAAATACATCAGAGAAATAATCAAAAAGATGGAGGAGAAAAAGAAAAGAGAAAAGTTAAACAGCAATGGTTTGCTTACAAAACGTGCAGAGGAATTAAACAGGAAATATTTCGATGGAAAACTAAAATTCGAGATAAAATACGTTACAAATCAGAAATCCAAATTTGGAAGTTGCAGTCCAAAGAGCGGAAAGATTAGAATCTCTGATCGTATATTAAATATGCCGCGATGGGTTAGAGATTATGTAATAATTCATGAACTTGCACATCTTGTCCATCCAAATCATTCAAAAGAATTCTGGAAACTGGTTGACAGATATAAGTATGCAGAAAGAGCAAAGGGTTATCTTATTGCCGTCGGTATGGCGGCAGATAAAAAAATTGAGAATAATGATATCGGAGATGATTGAATGAAAGCCATGGTCTTAAAGAAGATTGCACCGGTTGAAACTAAACCTCTTATTTTAGAAGATTTGCCAATTCCAAAGCTCAATCCAAATGAGATTTTAATAAAGGTATCTACCTGTGGAGTATGTCACACCGAGCTTGATGAAATAGAGGGAAGAAAAAAACCGAAACTGCCTGTTGTTCTTGGGCATGAGGTTATTGGATACGTTGAAAAACTTGGATCAAAAGCTAATAAATTCAAGGTTGGAGATAGAGTTGGCGTGGCGTGGATATACTATGCCTGTGGAAAATGTAGATTCTGCAGAAATGGTATGGAAAACTTATGTTCAAAATTTAAGGCTACAGGATGTGATGAAAATGGAGGCTATGCAGAGTACATGGTTGTATCAGAAGATTTTGCCTATTACATACCAGATGTTTTTTCGGATTTAGAAGCTGCACCTCTTATGTGTGCGGGAGCAATAGGATATAGAGCCCTAAAGTTAACAGAAATGAGAGACGGTGATACAATTGGCCTATATGGTTTTGGGGCATCAGCACATATAGTTATCCAACTTGTTAAGCATCTTTACCCAAACTCAAAGATTTTTGTTTTCACAAGGCGAAGAAACGATGAACCAAGTAAGCTCGCTTTAAAGATGGGTGCTGACTGGGTAGGGATTACTGGAGATGCGTCTCCCAAAAAAATAGATAGGGCAATAGATACAACACCTGTTGGTTTGCCTGTAAAGGAGGCACTTCGTAATCTGGAAAGAGGGGGCAGACTGGTTATAAATGCCATTCGGAAGGAAACAACGATCCCTGAACTTAACTATGCAATTCATTTATGGAATGAAAAGGAGATCAAAAGTGTGGCAAACATAACCAGAAAAGACGTTCAGGAGTTTTTACCACTGGCTGCTGAGATTCCTATTAAACCTGAAATTAAAAAGTTTAAACTTGAGGAAGCGAATGAAGCTTTAATCATGCTGAAACACGGAAATTATAAAGGTGCTGGAGTCTTGAAAATTTTATCTTAATCTAGCTTTTCTCTTTTGTTTCTATATTGATCTCAGGAGGGGCAACAAGATGTCTTTTTACGGTACACTGATCTGCTGTTCTTACAATGGCTTCTCTGTATTTTGCTGGAAATGAGGGTGGCAACTCTATGATTACCTTTATTCTCGTTATCCTCCTTAATTCAGGATTCCACTCCTCGTTCAGATGTAGCACAATATCTTCATAAGGAATTTCTCTCTGCTTGCAGAATTTCAACACATAGTAACCTATACATGTCCCTATAGATGCAATAAAGAGGTCAAATGGAGATGGTGCTGAACCTTCTCCACCTTCTACTACAGGTTGATCTGTCTGTATAACAAAGTTATCATAATGTGCAAATACCTTTTCACCACCAGGAAATGTTATTTTCATCATTTGTATCATCTAAAGAATCGAAAAATGCTCCCGCCGGGATTTGAACCCGGGTCTTCGGCTCTCTTTAAGCCCTTTAGAAAAGGGGCTTTTTTAAAGGGTTTTCGAAAGGCCGGAATGATTGGCCGGACTACACCACGGGAGCAGGACATAGCCCCGAGCGGATTCGAACCGCTGTCGCGGGCTCCAAAGGCCCACATGATTGACCACTACACCACGGGGCTATGGCGTAGAGGTGATTACTGTTTTTCTATATAAGATTCTCTGTCATATTTATATCTAACAATGTGTTTTACCTCTGGGATGACACATGAATACAGATCTACTTCATAAAGTTTCTTTAAATCTTAACTTAAAGAAGAAATGTTTCACCATCTATTGTTGATGCTCCTTCTTATCATATGTCATATGGCTCATTTACTGGATGCCAGTCAAAGTTCAAATAACTGGGGAAATTAAAATAGTTAAAAGGAACATATATGGCTCTGTGTAAACCGACTATCGGTTTAGGTACATTTTTAAAACCAGTATAATCGCCCCAATAATTTTTATCCCAAATGGTATGGTGAGAATTGTATAGTTTTATTACTGTTACATTCTTCACTTTCATTGCTCTTAATAATATTGCCTTTACTATATTTACCCCATAAATGTTATTACATTTGAATACATTATAATCAGAGGATTCCAGCTGTATACTAAAATTGTAGGTCCTGCTTGATTTGAAAAGATTCTTCATAAAAACATTGTGATCAGAATATTGCTCAATAGCCACAGATGGTAAAATATTGTTCTGAAAGATGTTATAATTTGAATGCCAAAGAAATAGGGAGCAAGATGTACCATCGGCTGTAATATTCATGAAAATATTGTGGTTGGAATAGTACAACCAAAGACCAGACAAACTATCACTTATCTTAGCATTCTGTATGAGATTATTATCCGAACATATAAGCTGAATATTAACGGCAGTATCATTATTTTCGAATTTTGGTATCTCTGAGTAACTTGTATTAACAAAAATAATCTCTCCAGCATCAGATGGAACAATTACATTCTCACAATTTTTGTAGTAATATAAGGGTTTTCCATTTATAAGGTTACTCGAATCAATATCATGTATAAAATATTCCACTTTAGCATTTTCATTTTTAGAGTAGTTGTAGTCAAAATAGTATATCAATAAGCTACATCCATAGAAAGTATTGTTCCTCAAAACACAATTCTCACTTCCTAAGAGACAGATTCCACAGACATGATTTTCTCTGTTAGGATCTTTATAATCGCTGATGAAGACGTTATTCTCCACAACAACATTTTTTGATTTATTGACCTCTAAGAGAGAATTACACCACCAGTCAAAGGCATAACTATTATTTCTAATAGTAAATCCTTTTACAATAACATCATCACAAAAGATTTGAACTCCTTGATGCTTTCCAACAACGTTGATAATGGTAGAGTTTTTATTTTCACCTAACAAGTAAATTTTTTTATCAATTATTATATGATGCTCATAGTAAGTTCCATTATAAACAAAAATAGTATCTCCATCGTTTGCATCGTCTATAGCATCCTGAATTCTTGTATAGTTATTTGGACCAGAACCACCAACGTAAAGTGTATTTCTACCAGTATATCCTGATACAGTCAAAGGTATGCTTGATGTAGTACCTGCTGTGATAAACAAGAACGTTATGCTAAAAACTAAAGTTTTTCTAAACCACAAATTTTCACTTCCTATTTTTTATAGGATATTAAAAAATTTAAATCTTTCTATCAAAAAGTCTTCTATTACATTTATATCCATGTTAGATAATCCACTCTCAGGAGATGATGAAAATGGACTCCAATTTACTTAACAAAGTTTCTTCAACTCTTAAAGAGAAAAAGCTTACTATTGCCACTGCCGAATCTTGCACAGGAGGTTTAATTGCTCATACATTGACAAACATCTCAGGTAGCTCTGAATACTTTGACCGAGGAATTGTTTCTTATAGCAATCGAGCAAAAATGGAATTGTTGGGTGTATCTGAAGAGAGTCTTAGGAAATACGGTGCTGTTAGTGAAGAGGTTGCCAAGGAGATGGCCGAAGGCGTAAGAACAAGATCGGGAGTTGATATAGGAATATCAACAACAGGGATAGCTGGACCAACAGGTGGAAGCAAAGATAAGCCAGTTGGACTGGTTTATGTTGCTGTTTCAACAAAGGATAAAACAGTTGTCAGGAAATTCCTGTTTAAAGGGGATAGATTACAGAATAAAGAAAGTGCCTGTGAGGCAGCCTTATCTATGTTGCTTGATATATTGAAAAGTGGGTAAATGATAGCTATAGATGGATCATATGGAGAAGGTGGCGGGCAGATCCTTCGTACTGCCACTGCTCTCTCGGTACTTATGAACAAGGCTATAACAATTACAAACATCAGGGCAAAACGTCCAAATCCTGGATTAAGGGCACAGCATCTTACAACTATAAAAATACTCGAAACAATTTCAGGTGCTGAAACAGAAGGTCTTGAGATAGGATCAAAGAAGATACGTTTTTGTCCAAATAAGATTAGAGGTGGTACCTACGCCTTTGATGTTGGAACTGCTGGAAGCATAACACTCATTTTCCAGGCAATAATGCTCGCATCATTTAATCTCTCTGAAACTCTTAATTTGAAGATAAAAGGTGGTACAGATGTGAGGTGGTCTCCATCTTGGGATTATTTTGCAAAGGTATTTGTTCCAATAGTTTCAAATATTGGTGTTAAAACAGATTTGGAGCTAAAAAGGAGAGGTTTCTATCCTGCTGGTGGTGGAGAGGCACATGTAACAATCTATCCATCCGGTAATTATGTACCTCTCATCATAAATGAACAGCAGGAGTATGACAAAGTAGACGGAAATATAGTTATCTCAAAGTTACCAGATCACATTTCCACAAGGATAAAACACTCCATTGTGAAGTTTTTTCTTTCAAATTCAATAGATGCAAAACTTTCAGTTGAGAGAGACGATAGTTCTCTATCTGAAGGGGTAGCTGTTACACTCTGGTCAAACTCTGGCAAAACAATCATTGGTAGCGCTATGCTCGGAGAGAAAGGACTCCCATCAGAAAAACTTGGAGGGAAATGTGCAACAACGTTATTACAGGAAATGAGCTCAGGAGCATCCTTAGATGTGCATGCAACCGATCAACTTCTTGCATATCTAGCTTTTGTAGCAGTTGAGAATAATGATATTTCTATTTTTCTAACAAGGGAGATAAGCAGCCATGCACAAACTACAATGTGGCTGATAGAAAAATTTTTACCAGTAGTATTTGAAGTTAAGAAGATAGAAAATCTCTTTGAGGTTACAGTGAAACCATCTTAATGTTGGATAATACCCTTCTTGTATCGCCTTGCAATATCTAGATATTCTTCTGCATTTTTACGTGCCATTTCTCTGAACTTTTCATTTGTTTTAACGACTTTTCCAGGTATGCCCAATACAAGGCTATTCTCAGGAACTTCCTTGTTTTCAGTAACTAGAGCATTTGCTCCAATTATTGAACCTCTTCCTATCTTTGCACCATTGAGCACAGTGGCATGCATCCCTATTATACAGTCATCCTCTATTGTTGCCCCATGAACTATTGCTCCATGTCCTAAGGTAACGTATTTCCCTATAGTAACAGTGTGTTCTTTATCGGTGTGAATAACACAACAATCTTGAATGTTAGAACACTCTCCTATCTCTATTGTATTTTCGTCTCCACGTATAACAGCGTTGGGAAATACACTGCATTCTTTTTCCAATGTTACATCTCCAATTATCACTGCAGATGGTGCAATATAACATGAAGGATCTATTTTTGGTTTCATGTTCTGCATTTAATAAACCTCCCGCAGAATATCTCAGAGAAATCTGGACAATAGACTTCAATCTTTCGGTTTAGCAATATCATATTCCTCTATTCCCCCCATTTAGTATCTAGAATATCTGAAAATATGGAAAAAATAGATGCCAATAGAAAAACTTATTAACTAATTAGTTAATAAGTTAATATGTTGATGGTATGGAACTATTGAATGATTATGAGAAAAGAATTCTAGAGTTGCTTATAGAAAAAGATAGAACTCTATCTGAGATCTCAGAGGAACTTGGCTTAAGCAAACCAGCCACCTCTAAATATCTTAAGAGACTCGAGGAAGAAGGAGTTATTGAAGGAAGTTATGAAAGAAACAGGGAGGGAAGAATTGTACGTTACAGTCTAAAACCCTTTCATATATTGCTCTCTGTTGATCCAGAGGAGAGGATTCTAGTTTATTTAAAGGCAAACGAATCTCTAGATGTAAGTTATCCCTTCTTGGGCTACATAGCACAGAGGGAGTTTAGAAGGGAGATTAAGGAATATCTGTCTGAGGTAGCTAGGGCTGGTTTTGATAAATGCATGGTGGTGTTATATGGTTCCGTAGCAAAAGGTACTGCCCATAGAAAAAGCGACATTGATTTGTTGTTTTTGAAAGGCAGTTGGTCTAAGAGAGAGAAGGAGAGGATTTTAGGGTTATTAGCCAATTCTTCAAACAAATGTAGCCATAAGGTAGATCCTATATTCAAAACTGTTAAGGAGTTTGATGATTTGAATGAAAGCTTAAAAAGAGAGATAAATGAATATGGCATTATTCTTTATGAGAAGGGTAAAGGATGGACTCAAATAAAACAAAAGATGAGAAGGTACAAGACTATTACAATCTGAGTTTAACTTATTTAGAGTAAGTCTTGAGAAGGAACTCTTTGAGCCAGCTATGTTTAATGCAATTCATGCTCTTGAACTGGCTTTGAAGGCTGCTTTACTTACTAAAAGATCTGATGTATGGAAAACCCATAATATTGGAGGTTTTTTCTCTAAGCTTTTTATGGATGAAGTTGGGAGAGAAGATTGCAGAAGAATAAATGTTATTCTATCTAAGTATAATCTTCCTCGTTATCCTGGCATAGCATCTTTGGATCCAGATGAGGTAAGAGAAGACATTAAATTTATTGAACATTTTATCAAAGTTGTTGTTCCATCTCTCCTATGACCATATATATTCCTCCACCTTCCAGAAAAAGAGAAAAGATATCGAGAAAATCACTGTCCATACTCTAATATGCGGTGTCAATTTCTCTCAGTAATTCAACAACATCTCTTAATTCAGGATCGAATTCTGGTCCAAAACATACCACCCCATCAATGTATTCTCTGAATGGAGATTTTTTACAAAGCTCTTTATAGTTTATATTTCCTCGTTTTCTTCCAGTTTCATAAAAAGAAATTACAAAAAATTTATCTTTATTATTCCTCTTAGTAATGATTGCTTCCACCAAAGCTGCACCTAAATGATCTATGGTAAGGTTATACTTGATTTCAATATAAAAAACTGGGCTGGTATCTCCTCTCTCAGTTTTAGCAATTTTAATATCGATTTCTTTCTTTTTATTTGGTTTAAAACAATCCTCAAAATCCTTCCTTAGCTGTAATTTGGGTCTTTCATCTGTTACTTTTGCTCTATTACCTACAACGGTTTCAAATAATTCTTTCAATCTTTTTTCAAAGCGATTTACTTTGAATTTTTTGTTTCCCGATTTTGTTTCCTCTATCCTTAACTTCTTTAGGTCTTCAAGGAAATTTTTATAGAACTTATCTAGTGGAGCTCTATACTTTTGATCTATTTTATCCCAATTTATCTTACCGATATTTTTCTCCAAGCGGTTAATATCCCCAGGTAATGTTTTACCATTCATCTTGTAACCTCCATCTATACGAACATCGGTTTATCTTTATAAGATATTTCCTTACTATGTTTATACTGACTAAATCTTTCCCATCCTTCATTCAATTGTTCAACAATAGCTTTAAATGTTGATGGAGTCATACGAAACTCTACTGTTCCTTTACACCTGAGCTTATCATTTTCCTCTTTTGGATTGGATGGTGGTTTAAAATAGAAAAATAGTATTTTTATCTCTTCACCATCACCACCTATAAACACCCCATCTGTAGCGTGTACAATTGTATCATCATTATCAAGCTCGAGATTTACGTCCTCATCTTCTATTTCCTCTTCATTATATTCGTTTGCACTTTCTTCGACATTTTCTTTTTCACGATATTCCTCTAGCTCTAAATCAATTTTTCTCATAAGATTTCTCACCTCCAAAAATAGCTTTATCTACCCTGCAGTGGACAGATATTCACAATAAAACCTACTTTATATTATGTAAAACAAGTAATATATAAACTTTGTGTTTAATTTAATAGATTTGTAGCACATCCAAGGGATATCCTTTTTACAAAAACCTACAAAGGTTATAAAAAAAGAAGGAGGGAGGGATGGGATTAATGTCAGCCCACATGTGCCCACCTTAGGGCGCTCCATTTTACATGTGGGTTGTTAACCTCACTGTTATCAAACCTATAAACAACATAAGAGTATAAAAGAGAGAAGAGGGGGCATAGAGGAGTTTATAAATTTTTCTATGCCTTTTTTGTCGACGTGCTATCTCTTTTTCTTAATTCTACTCTTCTAATCTTGCCACTGATAGTCTTTGGAAGCTCATCTACATACTCAATTATTCTCGGATATTTGTAAGGAGCAGTTACCTTCTTAACGTGCTCCTGAAGTTCTTTTGTTAATTCATCTGATGGAGTATATCCCTTCGCTAAAATCACATAGGCTTTTACAATTGCTCCTCTGAGTTCATCAGGCACTCCAACAACAGCTGACTCAACAACAGCAGGATGTTCCTGTAATGCGGATTCAACCTCAAAGGGACCTATTCGATATCCTGAGCTTTTTATAACATCATCTGCTCGTCCAACAAACCATAGATAGCCTTCTTTATCTCTATAGGCACGATCCCCAGTATAATACCATTCTCCACGAAATGCCTTTTTGTTACTCTCCTCGTTCTTCCAGTACTCTTTCATCAATCCAGGTGGTCTTACAGGAGATATCTTAAGAGCGATATGCCCTTCCTCCCCATCCGGAAGTTCGTTTCCATCATCATCAACAATTCTAACATCATGTCCAGGTGTTGGTTTACCCATGGATCCAGCTTTTATCGGAAAACACCTCATATTTCCAACCAATGCAACTGTTTCTGTCTGTCCGTAGTAATCATATATCTCTAATCCAGTAGCCTCTTTCCAAACTCTTATTACTTCTGGATTCAGAGGTTCACCTGCACTGAGGGAATGTCTTAGATTTGAAAAATCATAGCTTTTGAGGTTCTTTTCCTGAATCATCATTCTATATGCGGTTGGAGGTGCACAAAAAACAGTTACTCCGTACTTTTCTATTATATTTAACACTATGGATGGATTGAATCTACCTTTTGCATTCCATTGAAGTACAGTCGCTCCTATGATCCATTGTCCAAATAGTTTTCCCCAAGCAGTCTTTGCCCATCCTGTATCTGCTATTGTCCACTGTATATCTGTAGGTTTCAAATCCTGAATTGCAAAGGCAGTTATCCAGTGTCCAAGTGGATATGAATGCGTGTGGAGAACCATTTTAGGATAAGATTCGGTCCCGGATGTAAAATATATAAGTAGAGGATCACTGGACTTTGTTTTCTCTAAATCATCCTTTGAGAGGTGTGCAGAAGCTTCCTTCATCTCTTTATCATAGCTTATCCATCCTTCTCTCTCTCCACCAACTATAATGGAATGTTTCAGGGAGGGGCATTCATCTCTAACTTCATCGACTCTTTCTGCAAACTCTGCGTTTGTAATTGCAACAGATGCTTCTGCTTTATTTATCCTGTATTTTATATCTTTAGCTGTAGAAAGAGTTGGAGTAGGCATAAACACTGCTGATACCTTCATTGATCCAAGAACAGTAATATACCACTCAGGGATTCTTGGCAACATTATGAATACTCTGTCACCTTTCTTAACACCGTATTTTCTTAGTATGTTCGCAAATTTGTTGGATAGCACCTTTAACTCCCAAAAGGTGTGTTTCTGAGCGTTTTCTCCGTTACTGTCTACTGATATCAGCGCAAGCTTTGTTTTATCCTCTGCCCACTTGTCTACTACATCAAAGGCAAAATTGTAGTATTCTGGTATCTCCCACTTAAATTTCTTATAAAATTCTTCATAGTTTTTTATGTTTGGCTCATCTCCTTTCATATCACATTCCTCTCTCTTTCAATATATTTTTTGCAATTTCTCTCAACTTAAACTTCTGTATCTTCCCACTCGCAGTCATGGGAAAATTATCTACAAACTCAATATATTTTGGAATTTTAAATCGCGATATTTTATCTTTGCAAAACTCCTTTATTTCTTCCTCAGTAGATGTCTCTCCATTCCTCAGCTGTATAAACGCAAAAACCTCCTCGCCATACTTTGCACTCGGAACACCAACTATAGCAACATCTTTTATTTTTGGATTTGTATAGAGAAATTCCTCTATCTCTCTTGGATAAACATTCTCTCCTCCTCTAATTATCATATCATCTATTCTCCCCAGTATTCTAAAGTATCCGTCTTTATCCATCATCGCCAGATCCTTTGTATGTAACCAGCCGTTTCTTATTGCCTTTGAAGTTTCATCTGGCATCTTGTAATATCCTTTCATTATGCCATATCCTCTTGCAATGAGCTCTCCAGGTGTCTCTGGAGGTAAATCTTCGCCAGTTTCTGGATCAACTATCTTTACATCTATGTGTGGCAATGCCTTTCCAACAGTTTCAACCCTTTTTTCTATGGGATCATCTCTCTTTGTCATGGTAAGAACTGGTGATGCCTCTGTCAAACCATAGGCTATTGTTATCTCCTTCGCATGCATTTTTTCCATAACCTGCCGCATTATCTCTTCTGGACAAGGTGCACCGGCCATTATACCTGTCCTTAAAGAAGAGAGATCAAATTTGTCAAAATCCGGATGTTGTAACTCTGCAATAAACATGGTTGGAACTCCATTTAATGCTGTACATTTCTCCTTTTCAACGGCCTGAAGTACCTTAAGTGGATCAAATATTTCTATTGGTACCATTGTAGCCCCATATACGACGCAGTTTAGGGTAGAGAGTACACATCCAAAGCAGTGGAAAAACGGAACAGGTATGCACAACCTATCTTTGTTGGTGAATCCCATATAGTTTCCTACCCAATACGCATTGTTCACGATGTTGTAATGAGTAAGCATAACTCCCTTTGGAAAACCTGTCGTTCCTGATGTATACTGCATATTGATTACATCATTAAAGTGAAGAGAGTTCTGTCTTTTTTGCAACTCTTCATCAGTAATTTCCTTCCCTATGTTAATGAGTTCATCAAAAGAAAACATCCTAGGATGGTGCTCTTTACCTATAAAAACGACATTTTTCAGAAAAGGTAACTTTTCAGATTTCAAGCTTCCTGGAGAACTTTCTTTCAGCTCTGGAACGACTTTATATAAGGTATCAACATAGTTAACGTCTTTGAAACCACCAACAAGAAAGATGGTTGTAGAATCTGATTGCTTTAGTAGATACTCCAACTCATGCGCCTTATAGTAGGTATTTACCGTAACCAGAACTGCTCCAACCTTTGCAGATGCGAACTGTAGTATGACCCACTCTGGGACATTATATGCCCATATGGATATATGATCTCCTTTTTTGATACCAAGTTTTATCAGACCTTTTGCAAGGTCATCAACAGCCTTTTTAAAGTCTCTGTAAGAGTATCGCAATCCCCTATCGACATATACAAGCGCATCATTATTCGGGTATTTGGAAGCAGTCTCATCAAGGATATCTCCTATAGTTTTTTCTATCATAGCCTCTCCCTTTCAGACTCGGGTAATAAATTTTCTTTAATAAAATTTCTGATTTTGAGAAAGAAAAATTATTAAGTATTAAGATTAGAGACCTATACAAATTGAAAAATCAGTCTGAAAATTGTCATTAAATCCAAGAGTTATCCTTCCATTTCTATTTCAACCCAGTATGTAGACAGTTCCTCCTCTTGGAAATCATCTATTGTCTTTCCCATTCCATCACCTAAATAGTTTATGTCAGGAACTTCTATTTATAATTGTTGATGTTGAAATCGCTGATTGACGAATTTTAGATTTGTAAAAAACCAATAGAATGCCATTTTTGGTTCTGTTGACGAAATTTTCTCCTGTTGAATGGTACGGACCTGTGGGGATTCGAACCCCAGTTACCGGCTCCGAAGGCCGGTAGGATATCCAGACTACCTTACAGGCCCATGTGAGCAATTCAAAGCTATCTTAATAAAACTTCCTTTGTACTAACAAAAGCTTTTTGTTGAATAAGAAGATGCAAAACCATGTCAAAGGGAGAGATCCTGTTCATCGGTTTAGGTTTATACGATGAGAGAGATATTTCAATAAAAGGCTTAGAGGCTGCTAAAACTTGTGATAAACTCTTTGCAGAATTTTACACCTCAAGACTCTCTGGTGCAGATACATCCAAACTCGAAAAAATCATTGGAAAACCAATAATCGTCCTTGAGAGAAACGATGTAGAAAAGGGAGAAGAGATTCTTGAGATGGCAGGGAAAGGTAGAGTAGGCTTTTTGACTGCTGGAGATCCTATGGCTGCAACAACACATGTAGATTTGAGATTGAGAGCTCAGGAAAGAGGTATAGAAACAAGGGTTATACATGGAAGTAGTGTATTTACTGCCGTTCCCGGTTTGCTTGGATTGCAGCATTATAAGTTTGGCAGGTCTACAACTCTGGTTTACCCTGAAGATAAATATTTTCCTCTCAGTCCATACACTGTGATAAAAGAAAACAAAGAAAGAGGGCTTCATACGCTGGTTCTTCTTGATATAAACAGAGAGAAGGGCAGATACATGACGATTGGCGAGGGTATAGAAATCCTGCTAAAGATGGAAAAGGAAACTGGCTATGGCATGATAGATGACAACTCTCTACTCTGTGGTGTGGCAAGAGCAGGTTCAGATAACCCAACCGTAAGAGCCGGACCAGCAAGAATTCTAAAACGAATTGACTTTGGTCCACCTCTACATACTCTTGTAGTTCCAGGAAATCTGCACTTTGTAGAGGAAAAGGCTCTCGAAGTTTTTGCTGGATTAAAACGATAGGTTTTTCAAAAGCTAAGGTTATATGCCTTATTCTGCTGGTGAGGAGATGGAGAAGCTGGTTGGCCTCATATACGGGGATGTAGGATCTACGAAATTCAACTTTACGGTTGAGGATCAATCCTTACAGAAGTTCGATTACGTTGCTCTTACTCACCGTGAGGGATATGTGCTAGCGCAGGTAAGTGACATAAAGAGATATTCAGATCTCTCTTATGACAGCATAAAGGCTCTCTATGGAAAAAACAACATTCCTAAAATAGTGGGAGGAGACCTTTCTGCACATGCAGAGGTTATAGGTTATAGGGATGAGAGAGGCGTATTACAGTCGCCAAAAACTCCCTTTGATGTAGGACAACCGGTCTATAAGGCTAATGAGAATCTGATTCGCCATGTGCTTGGATTATATGCTGATAAGAAAGGAGGAGCTTATATTGGCTTGCTAAAGGGACACGATCTTCCAGTTTATTTATCCATAGATACGATAGTACAGAAGCACCTTTGTATTCTTGCAAAAACAGGTGGAGGAAAGAGCTATGCCTGCGGCGTTATCATAGAAGAATTGATGAAAAAGAAGGTTCCAGTGGTGATTATAGATACCCATGGTGAATACGTTTCGATGGTTCGTCCAAATAAAAATAAGAAAGAATTAGAAAATGCAAAGAGGTTCAACGTGGTGCCAAAAGGCTATGGTGACCAGATTGTAGAATATACGCCAATAGCGAGAAGAGGCAACGCTATTAGATTAACTCTGAATGGTGTAAATCTTGAGGCAAAGGAAATACTTGATATGCTCTCTGCAAAACTATCAGGTCCACAGATTGGAGTTCTTTATCAGGTTGTTAAGGATATTAAAGAATTCAAGCAGACATATACAATAAGGGACATAATCGAAGCATTGAATCTGGCAAAGAGCAATGCGAAATGGAATGTTATTGCATCTCTTGAGGCGCTCGAATCTACGGGACTATTTTCAGAGAAAGGAATTTCCCCACAGCAGATTGTTAAGAAGGGGCAGTGTTCCATAATCAATCTTAAGGGAGTACCTCCAGATGTCCAGGATATAGTTGTTGCAAGATTGACAAAGGAACTGTTTGAGGCAAGAAAATCTGGGCAGATTCCACCATTCATGCTCATTGTAGAGGAGGCACATAACTACTGCCCCGAGAGAGGTTTTGGTAATGCTGTATCTTCTTCGATATTAAGAACGGTTGCATCGGAGGGAAGAAAGTTTGGTATGGGCCTTGGAGTAATCAGCCAGCGTCCCGCTAAGGTAGATAAGAATGTGATTTCTCAATGCAATACAAATATAATATTGAAGGTAACAAATCCCAATGATTTGAGGGCAATAACTCAATCTGTGGAAGGTCTGACAAGCGACACTGCCGATGAGATACAGCGTTTGCAGGTTGGAGTTGCACTTGTTGCTGGTGGTTCTTTAACAAAGCCGATAATGGTTGAGATAAGACCGAGGGAAACTGATCATGGTGGAAGATCCGTGACAATCATCTCTGGAGAAGATGGATTCAAGGAATACAAGCCACCAAAGTTGCCTGATGAGAAGGTAGTTAAACATGTTGATGTGGCACAGGTGGAACCACCTAAGAAAGCTCCAACAAAGGCAGAACATGTGCATAGAGTAGCCAATAGGTTGGGCTGGGTATCAACTGCAACTCCTGATGAAACGATAGCAATACTGACAAAGGAAGCAAAAAAGATGAAGGAGGATCCTTTCAAGTATCTTCAATCTCTCGCAAAATTAGGAGAGAAGTACTGTCATGAAAAGGACCCCAATTGTATAAGATGTCCAATGAGTGAGAAATGTAGATATAGGCTAAGAAAACGGCGATAGAGTGAGAAGGGACATATTGCTAATTAGCATTGTACTTATTGCAATTCTAAACCTATCTGGTTGTCTCGATAATTTTCTATCACAAAATGGCTATATTCAATATACCTCGGTACCAACAACTATCCGATACAACATATCCTACGGTTATCATGTCTCATCAACGGGTCAAGGCAAATATACGCTTAGATATACCATCTCTCTCCCAAATCAACCGCTATCTGGCTATGTTTCCAGCACATCTATACTATACAACAATTATACACAATATCCCTTTGGCGAAAACAGTCTGGTAAAGTGGGTCGTAAATGGAAGAAACATAGAGCATTACGATGTAGGCATAAGTGCAGATATAACGGTTAACTCCTTTGTCACAGATTTAAACAGCAGCAACTCAATTAGCATAGAAAATATCCCATCATCTCTTGTAAGTCAGTATTGTAGAGTTCAATCTACCAACGATAGCGCCATACCACTTATCGATCCAAGTAACTTTGAGATAGTTCAGCTTGCCAATCATCTTAGAGGATTTGAAATTAACGCGTTCTTAGTAGCAAAAAACATCTTTGCATGGCTGAAAAGCAATACTTCCTATAAGACCCATGAGCAGGATAACAATGTTCAACCACCTATAGAGACTCTCCATTTAAAGACAGGAGATTGTGACGACTTATCTTTCCTTTATATATCTTTATGCAGAGCAGCAGGTATTCCAGCTCGTTTTGTTAGGGGATACCTAGTAGAGGAATGTGCCAATGGAAACTATGTTGCAGTGCCTCATGCATGGGCAGAGGTTTTTGTTGGTTTTGGTAAAGAAGGATGGATTCCTGTTGAATGTGCAGGGGAGTCAAACAATGTAGAAACAGAGATACACCAGCATTTTGGTTTAGAGGATGTGCACCACATAAGAATCTTTGTTGATAATGGAAGTAACCAGTCCATGGAGATTTCCTTAAAAGGTCCTTCTGTTGAATATCAGATTGGAGAGAACGTCGATATGCAGAGCTTTGCCACTGTAAATAGTATGGAGGGTAGTAATTACAAAAAACTCACAATCTATTCAGATGGACGTAGGGAGTATATATAATTATTGAGATAGTACCTTTGTAACCTTATCAACCTGATCCTTGTGAGCTATAACTGTAACCTTGTCTCCAGATTGCAATTCAATCTCTTCGGTTGGAATTATGAATCTGTTCTCACGTTCTATTGCTATTATAAGACTCTTCTTTGGCAGATCTATTTCCTTTATGGTTTTGCCAGACAGTCTTGAATCGGGCGGTAGGGGAATTCTAAATATGCTCGCTGCTTCTCCAACATTCATAAAATCGGCTATTGAGGGATACTTCACAGCTCTGTATAGATTCTCTGCTATGATTAGGTCAGGATTTTTAACAATCTTTACACCTTTTTCCATAAACATTGGTATGCTCTCTTCCTGATTTACAAGAGAAACCAGAGACTTTACTCCCTTATTCTTTGCGAGAGAAATTACCATCAGATTTACAGCATCATCTCTAATAGTTGCAACAAGCGCATCTGCCTTTTTGATATCTGATTCATCAAGGGTTTCTTCTTGAGTTGCATCTGCATTTATTGCTATGGCATCGTATTTTCTTGCAACCTCTTCACATTTCTCCTGATTTTTATCTATAATAATTACGTTGTTATTCTGTTTTCCATCGTTCAATGCTATCTCTGTAAGACGTTGACCAATGCGTCCCGCCCCAACTATTACAATATACATGATAGCTCCCCTTTTTAGAGGGGAAAATTCTCCCTCTTCTTAAAGTTTTTGTTACATTTTTTCATGAATGTTTACTTTGTATACGTTGTTAATATATAACATTAAATAATTAACATTTAAGTGAAATTGAATATTTTTCATGATTGACAATAAAAACTATGTACATAAAGACCAATCGCTTTCGAATGATAGATAATATCTATCACACTATGTACAGCTATATTGATTGATATTGTATAGCATGCATGATGGTGTTAGTCCTCTCCTCAAAAATCAGCTCGGCTTTATGTTTTTGAGCAAAACATGGAATCACAAAAGACTTAGAAAAAATAGATGTCCGAGCGGTATTATATTTGGTCAAAAAATTGATCTATTTTGCATGTCTTTAACAAAAATTGATTAAAATAGAGGGTTACCTTCGGTTATATCTATCAACTTCGGTCTACCGAAATTGACAAATAGGCGGGATTTTGAGCTGCCAAAAAACCTCAAAAATCAAAAGTTGATGACTTACCGCCTCGTTGTTCAATTATTTTCTGAACTTTTTTGAAAGTTTCTTCTTCTATGATACTTTGATGTCTGCTTTTGGTAATTTTATTCTCCCATCTGAAATACCCACAATACACAGGATTCTTTAATATGCTTGAAATCGTCTTTTTAGCCCAGAAACCCCCCTTTTTCGTTGGAACTTTTGCAGAATTAAGCATTTTTGCTATTTCACCTAGGCCTTTTCCAGAAATATACCATGAATATATATTTTTTACAATTTTAGCTTCATCATCATTAATTTTTAACTCTCCACCTTTATAATCATAGCCATACGGTATGTTGAATCCAGCATGTCCTCTTTTTTCTACACTTTTTTTCATTCCTTGTTTTATTGCAAAACTTCGCGATAACCTTTCTCCGCTACTTTTCAATCTTTCATATTCAATGCCATTTTCTTCACAGAAAAGCCTCAAAGCCTCTTCTTCATTTTCGACATTATAGAAACTCATCATCTCCTTTGGAGATGCAAATCTGAGAAAGAGATTTTTGAACAAAAAAGGATCTTGGGGTGCTTTTTCGTAACAACTTTCACACAACACTACGCAATTGTCAAGAGTGTATTCACTATTTTCATCTATTGCACGAAGTCTAAGATTCTCTCTAGACCAGCATCTTTCACATCTATAATTCGCTCTTTTCAATGCTTGCTCTTTTATTTCTTCAGAAAATTCTTTTTCTTCCATACTAATTTTCCCGTATTAGAAAGATATTTTGTTTGCCTCCTTTCCGTCCTCTTTTCATAATTATCCTCTGTACCTCGTTGAATGTGTTAATATCTATCAAGGGTTCATGATCTCCTCTATTTAGATACTTCTCCCACCGCAGAAAGCCACAGTAAAGAGGGTTTTTTAGTATTACAGCAACAGTTTGAGATGCCCATTTTCTATCTTGTTTAGTAGGTATATCTTCAGAATTGAGCACATCAGCAATTTTTTTCATACTAAATCCTTCGAGATACATGTCAAATATTCTTCTAACTACTTCTGCTTCTTTCTCATTTACTACAAGCTTACCATTAATATATTCATATCCATATGGAATATTGAACCCAAGTATCCCTCCGCTTGATTTCGCCTTCTGCTCCATGCCAATGTATACTCTCTCTCCAATCTGTTCAGATTCTAACTGGGCTATTCTTTGAATAATATCCATAACAAACCTGCCCATTGATGTGGAAGTATCTAATGATTCAGTCATAGAAACAAATTCCTTGCCAGAATTTTTGAGTTGCTCCATCATAAGCATGAAATTCTTGGAATTTCTGTGTATTCTATCCATCTTAATAACCAGCAATACATCCCACTTATCCATCTCCTGCATCATTTTCTGATAGGCTGGTCTCTTTGTATTTCTACCTGAATATCCATCGTCTATATACTCACCAGCTATCTCCCAGTCTCTAGCTCTGCAGTAGGATCTAAGCTTTTCTAGCTGTGCATCTAGAGAAAAACCTTCTTTTGCTTGATCCTCCGTTGATACTCGAGTATATATGGCTGCTTTGACCTTCTCATTATCTTCTGAGGATGCATCCATTTGCTTTTTCTATCCAAAGAGAGTGTTATAAGGGTTATGCTTGCTAGATATTATCTATCAATATTATATTGCAAAATTGGTGTACAGATATTAAAATTCAGCAGTTCGAATTATATTCAAACCTCTTTTTAACTTAAAGCATTAATATTTAATATTATAGCTTTACTAAATTTATAAAATAAATGTTTTAGTTAAATCTATCTGGACAACCAATGTTTTTGGAAAAAACAATAATTTTTAAATAATATAAAAGTGATATAATTATTGAGGTGTAGGATATGCCAGATGCAATTGTAATTCCATGGGGTCCCTTTCTCAGAAAGAGAAAGGACTAATGATTAAAGCAGTATAGCAAAATAAAGAGCTGATTCACTTAGCTTTATAGTCTATGTAACTTATTGGTAGGATCTTTTTGTATCCAATATATTTATTAATAAATCAATAATAAATAATGTTATAGATGAAAATATTACTCATATATCCAACGGATCTGATCTCACCTGATCTATTGCCACATGTAGGATATGCAATTTATTTTCGTGTTAACTATCCACCAACCAATCTTGGTTATCTTGCATCTTATCTAGAAAATGCTGGCCATAAAGTTAAGATTTTGGATTGTGCAGTAGAAAAGTATAACTTGGATGATATTAAACAAGAAATAAAACATTTTAACCCGGATGTGGTTGGTATTACATCAAATACCCAGCTTATTTATGGAGCAATGGTCATAGCAAAAATTACAAAAGAAATTAACCCAAATTGTCTAACTATTGTTGGAGGATCTCATGTTACGTATATGGCAGTAGAATCCCTCACGGAATGTCCGTATATTGATGTAGCGGTGCGAGGTGAGGGTGAAGAAACAATTTATGAACTTTTGGAAAAGAAAAGAGAAAAATGGAAAGATGTCAGGGGAATCACATTTAGATATAATGGAAAAATAATTCACAATCCAGATAGGGGTTTCATAGAAAATTTAGATGAAATTCCGTTTCCAGCTTATCATCTTATGCCTATGAAAAAATATGTAGCATACGGTCAGCTTGTCGATTCTTGGGCTCACGGACAACCTTTTGGAGGGGTTCTCACATCTAGAGGATGTCCATATAACTGTGCCTTTTGTGCATCAAAGACATTGGGTAAAAAATGGAGAATTAGAAGTCCAGAAAATATTATAGATGAGGTCAGACTTCTTGTGGATAAATATAAACGTAGAGAAATAGAATTTTTAGATGATTCGTTTACAATTAATGAAAAAAGAACAGAAGAAATATGTAAACTCATAAGAAAGGAGGGACTGGATATCTCTTGGTTTTGTTCAACTCGTGTTGATAGATTTACAAAAAGTATGGCGCATATAATGCATAACTCCGGATGTCATTCGGTCTTTTTTGGCATAGAATCTGGAGATCAAGAGATACTGAATTTTCTAAATAAAGGTTTTGACCTTGAAAGAGCTGAACAATCTGTGAAGATTGCTAAAAAAGCAGGATTAAACGTCATTACTTTTTTTATCATTGGAACACCATTAGATACAGGCACCCCATCAACTGAGAGTTGATTTAAAAAGGGATGGAGGATTTCATCTTTTTTGGTGGATGGGATGCAGAAGGATATTATTAAGCTAAAAGAGGTAGAGGAAGATATTCAATCAGAGGTATGGAACGCTGTTTTACAAGAGGAGATTGGATGATGAGGAGATACTCAAGATGGCTTATCTCTTCCTGACAGGTTACCCAACAAGTAATATGCCTCCATTGTTTGATACTACGGAGAGTACAATCAGAGGTATACTTAGGCAGGTAATCCTGCAGTTTCAGAAGTTCAAGGATTATACTCTCATTCCATCAGATTACATACCAGAGGTTATAGAGATCGATGAAATATACATCAAATTGCAGGGTAAAAAAGGTTTTATGGTTGGTTGGCATATGATCCCAAAAACAAATTCATCATAGATTTTGTTGTTGGTAAGAGAGATGATGAAACTCTTGAACAACTGTTCAAGAAGTTGAAACGGTTTAGAGGGAAGGTTAAGCTGGTTCTTATAGATGGATATCAGGGTTATGAAAAATTTATCACTAAGTATCTTAGTGTAAAAGGTAGGAAACCCGTTACTGGTGTGATCAACAAGAGTCGTTTTAACCATAAAACCGGTAAATTCTATACTTATGGTTTGTTTGGTGTCAGCGGTGAAAAGGTTGATAAGGTGATTCAGGAGTTGGGTGTAGGTAAAACCATAAGCACAGCACTCATAGAGAACCTGAACTCGTTTCTCAGAGATTCTATACAATACTTGGTTAGAAGAACCAAAAGGGTTGCTCGGTTGTTAACATGGTTGAAGGATGCAATCTTTGGTTATGCTTTCTTCCATAACTATCTCAAACCCCACTGGAAGTTGAGCGAGAGATCGAGTAAGAATTGGATAAAAAACGGTGTGACACCAGCTATGAATTGTGGTATTGCAGAGGTTCAATATTCCATCTATGAAGTTTTAACGTTTCATCAACTCTAAACTAGTGGGATGCCCTATGGTATTTTCTGGAAAATCACTTTTATAGTTTTCAAAAACTTTTTGGGAGGATTTTAGTTTCATCTCTAACCACACATTATTTATAGGTATTTAAAAATATGATAAAAGTTTATGAAAAAAGTATTTATCTATTCTTTCGACTGTGAGAGAAGGCGATTAGATGCTGAAAGACTAAAAAATTATCTTTTAAAAAATGGGCATTCTATAACTGATAATCCGAAAAAGGCAGATTGTATAATAGCATTTACTTGTGGAGTGTTTGAAGATGTTGCTGAAGAAAATTTGAACAAAATAAAGAGATTTAGACGGTACAAAGGTAGACTGATAGTTGCTGGTTGTTTACCCGAAATAAAAAAGAAGGAAATTAGTAAAATAATCAACGGAGATTGCATATCCAGCAAAAATTTAGATAAAATAGATAGTTTCTTCCCCGAAAACAAAATCAAATTTAAAGATATTGAAGATTCAAATTCTCTTTTTATTAGTCACAATCTATCTAGCATTTTTGATATAATATTTAATTTTGATATAATATTTAAATATTTGTCAAAGATGAAAATATTCAACGTAATATATAAAAAATTTAAGCTGATTTTATTAAAATTGGTATTTGGTAAAAATGCATTTATTATAAAAATTTTTCAAGATGACATTGCATATATTCGAATCTCATGGGGTTGCCCTAACAATTGTTCCTATTGTTCAATAAAAAGGGCAGTTGGTAATTTAAAAAGTAAACCATTTGACACTTGCATAAATGAATTCAGAACATTACTTGATAAAGGGTATAAGCTCTTTAGAATAATAGCAGATGATGTTGGCTCATACGGTCTAGATATCAAAAAAACATTTCCAGAATTATTAGATAAGTTAACAAATGTACCTGGAGAGTATGAAATAATTATTGGTGGATTAAATCCAAAGTGGGCTGTAAAATACAAAAAAGAAATTAAAGAGATATTAAAAAGAAAAAAAATAATTAAGATAGAAGTTCCTATCCAATCAGGTAGCTCAAGAATTTTAAGGTTAATGAAGCGTTATCCTGATATTAATATAATAAAAGAAACGTTATTTGAATTTAAAGAGGCCTATCCTGATTTAATTATTGAGACTCATTGCATAGTTGGATTTCCAACTGAAACATGGAGTGATTTTATAGCAACTCTAAACTTTATAGAGGAAGTTAATATAGACAGTGGTTTTATTTTGAAGTATTCAGAGAACGATCAAACAGAAGCAGCAAAGATTACTCCTAAGATAACCAAAAAAGAAATAATTAGAAGGATAAAATATTCAAAAAAATTTTTAAGAAAGAGAGGATACATAACTTTATATATTCCAAAAAGACGGAACTTACGATTTGATAAATTTGAAAAGTAATATTTTGTTTTTATAAAAAATTTATTAAGGATTAAAAATCTATCATAGAATAATGAAAATTCTTCTTATATAGCCAAAAGGTCCTATTCCTTTCCAAGAAAATTATAGTAAAAATAGTCTAATTTTTAGATTAATCTCAAACATGATTCCATATAGAAGACCTACTACTTTTTCTATACTAACCTCATTAACACCAAAAAGCACCATATAAAAGTCGTAGAGGGAGAAACTAAAGATATCAACCTTGACGAAGATTGTGATTTGGTGGGCATAACTACAGTTACCTGTCTTGCCAATATTGCATATGAAATTGCTGATTCTTTTCGTAGAAGAGCTGTTCCTGTTGTAATTGGAGGATGGCATGCATCTGCTCTTCCAGACGAGGCAAAACAACATGCAGATGCTGTGGTTATAGGTGAGGCAGAGGAAATTTGGCCACAACTTTTAAAAGATGTAGAAAGTGGTAAACTTAGACCCTTCTATAAGCCTGAGAGACCCGTTGATATATCAAAACTGTCTTCTTTATATAATGTATTATCCTAGAGAGCTTGGTTTAGGCATACAAGCCACTCGTGGCTGTGTATACGGATGCAGATTTTGTTCTATTACTAACATGAAATATAGAAAGGTATACAGAAAGCGTCCTATATCCGATGTAATCAAAGAAATAAGAAAAACTAGTAAAGTATTTGCATTCCAGGATGCAACTCTTACTATTGATCTGAAATATACTAAGGAATTGTTCAGAAATATGATAGGACTGAACAAAAAATTTGTTGCCATGGGCAATATTCACGTTCTTGGCAGGGATGATGAGCTATTAAAACTTGCAAGTGAAGCAGGATGTATTGCCTGGCAGATTGGTTTTGAGTCAATATCTCAGAAGTCTTTAGATAGTGTAGGAAAGAAGGAGAATAAAGTAAAGAAGTTTCCTGAATGGATTAAAAAAATACAGGATTATGGCATGGCTGTTGAAGGTTCTTTTATATTTGGTTTTGATTACGACACATTGGATATTTTTGCCAAAACTGACGAATTTATACGAAAAAATAATTTAAAGATGGCATATGCCAACATACTAACACCCTATCCTGGAACACCAATCTACACACAGTTTGAAAGAGAGGGAAGAATTCTAACTAAAGATTGGAGTAAATATGATGGTCATAACTATGTGGTATTCAAGCCAAGGAATATGACGCCAGAAGAACTTTTGATTAACGTAAGAGAATTAGAAGAGAATTGGCATAAAACACTTCGGTCAGCTGGAAGGATAATAAGGAGTATTAATTTTGGTATTTACAACTTTTTTGATGTGATAGCTGTAGAATTAGGATGGAGATTAAATAAAGTAAATCCACAGGGATAAACAAAATTGTAGTATTTTTCATTAATTTGTCATTTTTGAGGAGAAATGTCAAAATAGATTTAAATACTTCCTAATCCAATATTCTTATGCATGAAAGGAATATATCTTGCATTATCACTTGCAGTATCTGCTCTGCTGATTCTACCTGTTTCATCTGCATCCATATCTCAAACCTTTACCGATGATACAAACGATGTTATGAACATGCTACAGGAAAATAGTACTATAAATGCCCCCAACATTGATATAAGCAAAATAACTTATTACCAAAGTGGCAAAAGTGTTGTGATAACTCTAGAAGTTGTTGGAAACATAGACGATAGGAGTATCTATGTGATGGCCATTGAAACGAATGTTGGAAACGAAGACAATGAACCTGTCTTAACTTATGGAATATCCTACACAAGAAATGCACAACTTGCTGAAGAGATGGACTACTCTATTGGAGGCGTCGTAATTAATGACAGCGGAGAGGAAATCCCCTCCCACTTTTCAATACAGAATAATAAAAAGCTAAGAATTTCGTTTGATTATACCAATTTCAATGAGAAACCTGTGACTATTGATGTATTCACATACATCTATGACGAAACCCAAATGCGTTTCGGCCTTGACTGGGCAGAATTTAATTTCTCCACAGATGGTGGATCAGGCACATCAGATGACAGCTCTTCTGACAATGGCCAGGAGGATAATAATTCCTCTGATAATGGAATTCCGGGGTTTGAGATAACTGTTCTCGCTGTTGCTGTCTCAATTAGCGTTCTATTCTTAAGAAAAAGATTGTAATCTTTTTTCATTTTCTCATATTCTCATATTTTGATAAAAAGAAAACTCTATAAGTTCACAGTAGATACAGCCATCGCAGCGGAGGTGCATTTATGGCAAAAAGAAAGATTATTATCATGGGTGCTGCTGGAAGAGATTTTCATAACTTTAATACAGTTTTTAGAGATAATAGCAACTACGATGTTGTTTGTTTTACAGCGACACAGATACCATCTATAGAACAGAGAACTTATCCGCCAGAACTGGCTGGCAAACTCTATCCAAAAGGAATACCAATATATCCCGAGTCTCAGTTGAAGGAATTGATTGAGAAGTATGATGTTGATGAGGTTGTGCTTGCATATAGTGATCTCTCCTACGATTATGTGATGCATAGAGCTGCTATCGTCAATGCTGCTGGAGCTGATTTTACATTACTTGGTCCAAAGGCTACTATGGTCGAATCTAAAAAGCCACTTATAGCAGTATGTGCAGTACGTACTGGCTGTGGAAAATCTCAGATATCCAGGGCGATATTCAGGATATTGAGAGATAAAGGTTTCAAGGTTGCATCCATAAGACATCCAATGCCCTACGATAGAGATCTTACTACTCAAATATGTCAGAGGTTTGCATCCTATGATGATTTGGATAAATACAACTGTACGATAGAGGAGAGAGAGGAATACGAGCCGTACATAGATATGGGCGGCGTGGTCTATGCAGGTGTTGACTATGGAGAGATCCTAAAGAGTGCAGAAAAAGAGGCAGATATTATTATATGGGATGGAGGAAACAACGACTTTCCATTCTATAAACCTGATTTGTGGATAACAGTGGCAGATCCTCACAGAGCAGGGCATGAAGTTTTATACTATCCTGGAGAGATGAATGTAAGGGCTGCAGATGTGGTAATTATAAATAAAGTTAATACTGCAGATAGAGACAGTATAGATAGGGTTGTAGATAATATAAGAGCAGTCAATCCAAATGCAGAGATAATGGAAGCAATCTCTGAAGTAAAAGTGGAGAATCCAGAGCATATAAGAGGTAAGAGAGTAATTGTTATAGAAGATGGACCGACAGTAACTCATGGTGGCATGGGCTATGGTGCTGGCTGGATTGCTGCAAGAGCATATGGTGTAGGAGAGATTGTTGATCCAAGACCTTTTGCAGTCGGTTCAATAATTGATACCTTCAGAAAGTATACTCATCTTACTAATATACTACCAGCTATGGGCTATGGAAAAACACAGATAAAGGAACTCGAAGAAACTATAAACAGATCAGATGTAGATGCTATAGTAAGCGGTACTCCAATAGATATAAATAGAGTGCTGAATGTCAATAAAACAATAGCAAGAGTAAGGTATGATGTGGACAAAACCACTGAAGAGAAGCTAAAAAGTCTAGTGTCAAAATTCCTAAGATCTAAAGGTCTTTCCAATTAGGGCAAACTGTGCCAGTAAGGACTCAATCTGTATTCTCTCGTTTCCACCCTCTATCAACCTAAACTCTGCCTCGCCCATCTTTTCTATCAATGCAACCTTCTTTTCTTCAGGTATGGTAAGGTCAAAGACCGTCTGATGCATCTGTTTTATAATATCTTCTCCACTCAATCCATATTTTATAAAAAGATCATCGAGTTTTCTCCTAGATTCAAGAAAATCTCCCCCGAGTGCACTCTCTATTAAATCTCTAACTTCCTCCGGCTTTGCAGTTGCTGTTGTTTCGTAGATAACCTCTGCATCTATCTTTTTGTTTACCGATGCAGCCACTTGCAGAGTATTCACAGCCTTTCTTAGATCCCCGCGGGAGATAAATACAATGGCATCTAGAGCATCATCTGTTAGTTCTAGATTTTCATTCTCTGCTATCTTCAATAAAAATTTCTTTATATTCTCATCATCTATAGGTTTAAATCTGAAAACAGCACATCTTGATTGTATTGGTTCTATAATCCTTGATGAGTAGTTTGCAGAAAGTATAAATCTGCATATGTGGGAGTATCTCTCCATGGTTCTCCTTAGTGCAGCCTGCGCATCTGCAGTTAGCGCATCGGCTTCATCTAAAAATATTATCTTAAATCCAACTTCTCCAATTGGTGCAGTACGTGCAAAATCCTTTATCTTGCCTCTAACTATGTTTATTCCCCTCTCATCACTTGCATTCAATTCCTGAAAATTCTGTCTCCACGTCTCCCCAAAGAGTTCTCTGGCAATTGCAATAGCACAGGTTGTTTTTCCTGTTCCTGCAGGACCTGCAAACAGAAGGTGGGGAATATTCTTTGCTTTTGCATAGGCAGATAACCTTTCTGTAATCTCAGGATGACCAACGACTTCAATAAGCTTCTTTGGACGGTACTTCTCAATCCATATATTATTCATTACATTTGGTAATGACTTCTGGTAGTTAAAATATTTGTCACAACATTCTTTAATGCAACTGTTATATCCAGATGACATGCCATTCATACCAAATTTAACTTTTAAGGAAGAGATGCTAAAGGAACTAGGGATTAAGGACATTGATGAGCTTTTTTCAGACGTACCTAATGAGATTAAAATATCTGGATTAAATCTTCCGCAGGGGCTATCGCAGATGGAGGTAGAAAACAGGCTTAGAAAAATAGCAAAGAAGAACTTGCCCTTTCCTAAGTTTTTAAGTTTTCTTGGAGGAGGAATAAAGCCCCATTATATTCCTGCAACTGTGAGAGCATTACTTGCAAGATCAGAATTCTATACTGCCTATACTCCATATCAACCAGAGGTTTCACAAGGCTTTTTACAAGCTATGTTTGAATACCAGAGCATGATAGCGGAGCTTACAGGCATGGATGTTGCAAACTCCTCACTTTATGATGATGCAACAGCACTTGGAGAGGCAATGAGAATGGCTTACAGAATAACAAGAAAGAATACAATACTCATACCCGATAATATCTCTTGGGAAAAAAAGGAGGTTCTAAAGAATTATATCAAAGGAGCCGGACTAAAGATAATAAATGTTCCCTACAATGATGAAACGGGCACGATTGATACGGATTATTTGACAAAAAATGTTTCGAGTGATACTGCAGCCATATATGTTGAAAATCCAAATTATTTTGGTATCTTTGAAGAAAACGTTCTAGAAATTGCAGAGATTGCACATAGAGTAGGGGCATTATTCGTAGTAGGAATAGATCCCTTGACATTAGGCATTGTAAAAAGTCCTGGAGATTATGAAGCAGATGTTGTAATAGGTGAGGGAAGAGCTCTTGGTATGAGTATGAATTTTGGAGGCTCTTCTCTTGGCATATTTGCATGCAAGAAGGAATACCTTAGACAGATGCCTGGGAGAATAATAGGGCTAACTCATGATTCAGATGGAAACAGGGCATTTTGCATGACTCTACAAACCAGGGAACAGCATATAAGAAGAGGGAAGGCAACCAGCAATATATGTACAAATGAAGGGCTATGCGCACTTGCCGCTGTTATCTATCTGTCTACCATAGGAAGTAGAGGGCTTGTAGAATTGGGCAAGCGCAACCTTGAGATGGGAAAACTGTTTGCTAGGAAGATATGTTCTCTACCATGGTTTAAGATGAAATTCAAAGGTTCTCATTTCAATGAATTTGTTGTGAGGTCCTCTCAGAACGTTGAGTATCTGAATAAAGAGCTGCTCGAAAAGGGCATACAGATTGGTCTCAACCTCGAAAAACATTATCCTGAACTTGAAAATAGCATACTTTTTGGTATCACTGAGTTGTATAAGGAAGAGGACATAGACAGACTTTTGACTGCTATAAAGGAGGTGTACTATGTATAGAATGGCGGTTTACAATGAACCTCTGTTGAATGGCCTTCCCCAGATTAAAGATAACACAGTAGATTTTGAACTTGATGGTATTCCAGAGAGCTTGAAAAGAGACAAATCTCCAGAGATACCTGATCTAGATGAAACTCAATTAATAAGGCACTTCTTCAGATTAAGTCAGATGAACTATGGGATAGAGAATGGAATGTATCCACTCGGTTCGTGTACAATGAAGTACAATCCAAAGATAAGTGAGGAGATAAGTAGATGGGAGGAGTTTGCAAACATTCATCCTTATCAACATTTTTCCACGGTTCAGGGTACTCTTCGGATGATGTTTGAGTTGGAAGAGATGCTTTGTAAAATAACTGGTATGGATGCTTTTACTCTGCAACCTGCTGCTGGTGCTCATGGAGAGTTCCTTGGTATGCTTCTCACCCGTGCATACCATGAGTTTAATGGTGAAACACAGAGACAAGAGGTTATACTTCCTGACACCGCGCATGGTACCAACCCTGCGAGTGCTCACATGGCTGGTTTCACGGTTATAGAAATACCATCCAACAGTGAGGGTATGGTGGATGTTGACACGTTGGATAAAGTGCTTTCCGATAAAACCGCTTGTTTCATGCTCACCAACCCAAACACTCTTGGGATTTTTGAATCAAACATACTTGAGATCGCTGAGAGAGTGCATGATGCTGGTGCACTCTTGTATTACGATGGTGCTAACTTGAATGCTGTTATGGGAAAAGCAAGACCTGGTGACATGGGTTTTGATATTGTGCATCTTAACCTTCACAAGACATTTGGAACTCCTCACGGTGGTGGCGGCCCGGGTAGTGGACCTGTTGGTGTGAAAAAAAAGCTGGAAAGGTTTTTACCGATACCGAGGGTTGAAAAACAGGGGAAACAGTTTATTTTAAACTATGATTTCCCCAACTCTGTTGGAAAAATAAAACAGTTCTATGGCAACATAGATGTTTGTTTAAAAGCTTATGTTTACATTCTTCTCATGGGTGGAAACGGTTTAAAAGAGGCTTCTGAGGTTGCTGTGCTTAACTCAAACTATATGAAAAAGAAACTTGTTGACACCGGATTGTATGAGTTACCGTACAAAGAGTTGAGGAAACATGAGTTTGTGTTGAGTTGTGAGAAACTCAAAGAAAAAAAAGGTGTTCGCGCTCTTGATGTAACGAAACGTTTGCTTGACTATGGTTTTCATCCACCAACCGTTTATTTTCCTTTGATTGTTAAAGAAGCGTTGATGATTGAGCCAACAGAATGTGAAACAAAGGAGGATCTTGATAGATACGTTGAAGCGTTAGTGGCTATAGCTGAGGAGGATGCTGAAGTTGTTAAAGAGGCTCCTCATAAGACTGTGGTTAAAAGGGTTGATGAAACCGCTGCTGCCAGAAATCAGGTTTTAACATGGAAGGAAAGTTGAACCTAAATTATAACAAAATTGAAATATGATGAAATTGTTTCTTTTTTTGCTTTCTCATTTGGAGGGCGGAAAGGGTTGGTAGTTAAAGGTTTTAATGCTTACATAAAAAGGTTTGATGCTATTGAAAAAAGTTTTATTCCACCAAAAAAAGAGTGGACTCCACCAGATCAAGCATTGTATGGTGTAAAAAACCTTTTTGATGTTCCTGTTAAAGAAGCAGAAAAACTGCGGTTCAAAGCCATAAAGTACAGTTTCAAACATAATTACGAGAACAACAGTTTCTACAGGAAAATGTGTAAGGAAAGGGATGTTAAACCAGAGGACATAAAAACGGAAAAGGATTTTTTGAAAATCCCGTTGCTTCCAGACAAGTTCTTCAAAGACTATCCTGAGGGGAAAAGGTTTGCTATATGGCTTAGTAACATCTTCACTGGTGACCTCCCTAACGTGTTTGTGGAGAAAAAGAAGCCAACGAAGGATGATATCATAAACGCTTTCAACAAAGCAGGTTTACACATCGCTTACAGTAGTGGAACCAGTGGTAGACATACTTTTATTCCTAGAGATGAGAAAACCTTTAACAGAACCAGGTATGCCTCAGCTAAAGCCGTTGCCACCATGGGCTATCCTAATCTAGATTTTGATAACGTTCGTGGTTACATTTCTCTTTATGCGGAGAACATTAACCTTTTTGTGGCTGTGATGTCAGCCATATTCACGGATGTGTTTAAACACGTTGACTACGGTTTTGTTATAAACAGAGAAATTACAACCGACACGTTGGATGCTGTTATGAGAGGTAGGAAAAACCTTTTACTTAAACTTGCTGCTCTTTGGATTGACAAAACCAGGGTTAGAAGGTACATAAAATGGTTGGTTGAGCGAAGTAACGCTAAACATGATATAGCTCTTCTTGGTGCACCGTTTTTTTTGAATCATCTCATGGGTCTTCTTGAGAAAAAAGGGTTTTCCTTTGATTTCGGTGAACACAGTTTTGTTATGACTGGCGGTGGTTGGAAGATTAGAGAGGATGCACGTATTACTACTGAAATGTTTAGGAGGAAGGTGGAGAAGGTTTTTGGTGTACCTGAGAGTAACTGTTTAGACGCCTATGGTATGGTTGAAAGCAATGGTTTTATGACACAGTGTCCTGAGGGTCATTACCTGCATATACCCTACACCTATTTTTACCCTATTGTTTTGGATAAAAACGGTGAACCTGTTGGTTACGGTGAAAAAGGCAGGTTTGCTTTCCTTGACTCACTGGCAACCAGTTATCCTGGTTTCATAGTAAGTGGCGATGAGGTTAAGCTTTTGGAGCATTGCCCTGTTTGTGATCGTCCTGGTCCTGTTCTTGAGCCTGAGGTGACTCGTGCTAAGGGTGAGGAGGTTAGGGGTTGCGCTGAGGAGCTTAGAAGAGGATTGTCGATATCTTCAGGAGGAAGATGAGATGGTTGAGTTACCGGATGACATGGCTGAGGTGATTCCGAAAAGGCTGAAACTGGTGATGTTGAAAGGTTTCATTGCATTGGGTTGGGTTTTAATCACCAACATTGGAAAATTCAAAAAAATGGGGGAGTTGAACAGTAACGTTAAATACGTTAGACCACCACGTAGGTATGAGATACCTGAGTACAAACCTGGTATGAGGGTTTGTGAGTCCAACGAAAAATATCTTAGACCAACACCTTACTGCAATTACAGGGTTCCTGAGATTATAGCTTTGGCTCACAAACTTGGTGCCTTCCAGAAATCGGATTACGAATATGCTAAATCAGCTTTTGAGTTTGTGAAAAGAAACATTATACTGGAGTTTCTTCCAACTGATGATGTTGTTGACACTCTTAGAAGAGGAACAGGTACTTGCATCCATAAGATTTCTCTTTTCATAGCATTGTGTCGAGCTGCTGGTATAAAAGCGAGGTACAAGATTTATGCACCCATCGCTACTGAAGCATGGTATGATCATCTTATTGGTGCTGATCCTCTTGCTCAGCAGTGGTACAACGCCATGGGTTACTTCCTATTGCATGGTGAGGGTGAAGCCTATGTTGATGGCAAGTGGGTTGTTGCTGATGTTGGTCCAACCCCTGAGAGACAGGCTGCTCAGGGAATTCCTATATCAAGGTTTGGAGAGGATTCTATTGGTATGTGGTTTTATGCTGTACCAGGCACTATAGCGAGGATAGAGTCGATGGATAAACTTGGCACAGGTTTACTTAGACCATTGTTGAAGGCTGCTATGGGTAAACTAGCAAAAGGGTCTTTAGCGAGGATAAACCTTAGTGTATTGAAACAGGTTGAGGAAGGTAGAAAGATTCTTAAAGAGACTGGTGAGGAGGAGTATGATAAAAAGGCAAGGGAAAGGTTTAAACCTGTTATGCTTAAACCTGAGTTGTTGGAGAGAAAACCTGGTTTAAAGTTTAAGGGAGAGTGATGCTGTGAAAGGTTTTGACGAGTATATGAAGGAGTTTGACAGGATAATGGAGAAAAAGTATGTTATTCCAAAATCAAAGTGGACTCCACAGGATGAGGCTGTTTATCTCCCTAAGGATCCGTTTAGGATACCTTTGAAGGAGGCTGAGGAACTTCGTTTCAAAGCTTTGAAGTATTCCTTTTCTCATCATTATAAGAACAACACGTTTTACAATAAACTATGTAAAGAGAGAGGGGTGAAGCCAGAGGATATAAAGAAACCCTCTGATCTTGTCAAGATACCTCTTGTTCCAGATAAATTCTTTAAGGATTATCCAGATGATGGTAGGTCTTTTGCTGTATGGTTGAGCAACATTTACACAGGGAAGTTACCTGAGATTTATATTAAGAAACGGAATCCAAAAACAGAGGATGTTATAGATGATTTTAACACCTCTGGTTTAACAGTTACGTTGAGTAGTGGAACAAGCGGGAAACACACTTTTATACCTAGAGATGCTGATACGATTAGAAGAGCAAGTTATTCTATAGCAAAAAACCTGGTTTCTATGCTTTATCCTTTCTGGGAGTACAACATGGCGATGTATAAGCAAACGGATCCATCGGGAACAAACCTTTGGGTGGGGAAAGCTGGAGCAGTTGTTACAGAGATAGTAAGAGAAGTGAGGGTTGGAACGAGGATAAAGATAACTCCAAAGATGGTTAGATTGAGCATGGGTGGAGCAAGAAATTTCATGGAGAGAATCGAGAGCAAAATCATTAGATCGATTGCTAAGAAGCACAGAGAAAGGATGATTGACGATTTTATAGGTCTGTTAGAGGAAATGGAAAAGAAGGGAACAAAACTGGGTCTTATAGTTCAACCTTCTTTTATTAACATGATGATGAAAATCTTAGAGCAGAGGAGCCTAAAATTCAACTTCAGTAAAAATGGAGCTATGTTGACCGGTGGCGGCTGGAAGATTAGTGAGAGTGAGAGGATACCTCATGAAGGATACAGAAGAAAGGTGGGGGAATTTCTTTCTATACCAGAGGAAAGGATACTGGATATCTATGGAATGGTTGAATGCAACACTGGAATGATACAATGTTCAGAAGGACATTACCTTCATATACCATACGCTCAAATATACCCTATGGTTTTGGATGAGAACTTGGAACCAAAGGGGTATGGAGAGGTTGGAAGGTTTGCTTTTCTTGAGGCAACAGCAAGTAGTTACCCATCTTTTATAACAACTGGTGATGAGGTTAAGCTTTTGGAACACTGTCCTGTCTGCGATAGACCAGGACCTGTGCTTGAACCAGAAGTAAAGAGAGCAAAAGGTGAGGAAGTCAGGGGTTGCGCTGAGGAGATGCGTAGATTGTTTTCAATCAGTGAAGACTAAAACCTGTGAAGTTTACTGTAACCATAAACAATCCAAGTACAACAAGCAGAACAGCTATACTTTTTATCAAAACCTCTTCCGTTGATTTGTTCGCAAATTTGGCACTCAGGTTTCCACTTACGGCAGCACCTATTCCAACAAGTAAACCTGCACTCAGGTTAACCTCCCCATACCCCGTGTGAGCCATGGTTGCAGAGAATGCGGTGAGCATCATCAAAAAAGCTGCTCCTCCCACCGATTTGTGTAGTGGTAAACCAAACAGTAGAAATAATATAGCTAGAAACCAGACTCCTCCGCTGGCACCAAACAACCCAGACATCAACCCAACCCATAAACCGATTCCTATGCTTATGGTTTTTTTCAACCTTTCATCCTTTACTCTTAGAATTCCACCGATTTTTTCAAGTATTTTTTCTCTTTTTAGCCCTCTATTCCAGAGGAAAAATCCCATGATTATTAAAACCACTCCTACGAATCCGCCAAGTGATGTCTCCGGTGTTTTGTTTGCAATAATAGCGCCAAGTTGTGTTCCAGGTATTGAACCTAAAGCCAACCATAGGCATGGTGAAAGCTCTATGTTCCTGTTTCTGTAGTAAACAAAGGCAACCACGGTTGATGCTATCGCGTTTGCCATGAGGCTTGTTCCTATTGACTCGTGTATAGAAAAGTTTAGTAAAATGTACAGGAGAGATACCATTATTGCTGCTCCACTTGCACCGGCGATTCCTATCATTAAACCTGCGAATAAGCCTATTAGGAGGAGAACTATTATTTCAACAATTATTATTGGAGATCACCTCTTTTCTGAATGTGCTTTGGGTTAAAAGAAGATTTTGAGTTAACATAGCTTTTTAGTTTAGCAACATATCACAAATCACAATTGTAACATTTGTATCTTATAATGGGCTTGGGCAGTTTTTAATGATGCTGAAAATAGTAAAAAACCTTATTATTAAGATATGTTATAACCTCTTCCCTACGAGTTGGTAGCCATGCCGGGAAAGGATTTTGATGATTACATGAAACGTTTTGAGCAACTCGCAGCCAAGTATGTGCCACCGAAAAAGGATTGGTTTTGGGTTGCCGCAGGGTTGATAATGCTTATGCCTACAGCGGTTATAGCACTGTTCAAGCCATATGAGACAAGAGTTAAGGAATTAGAGGAGATAGAGGAAAAAAGGTGAGTTGAAATGAGTGAAGAGACAATAAAGTTCCCGGAGCCTGATAAGGTTTTAACAGAGAAACCTTCGCTGAAAAAGTACATAAAATATCTGGCTTTCTTTGGTCCAGGTGCTATAATCGCCTCTGTGACCATTGGCCAGGGTCAGCTTATTCTTGGCCCTCAAATAGGAGCATGGGCAAAATTCAACCTTCTATGGCTCATAACTCTAAACATTGCATCCTATATCATAACCTATGTTGGGTGTAGATTCACTCTATTATCAGGTATGGATTTGATGGATGTATTTGCAGAGAAAACAAAGGGTTTACTCAACATGATATTTATTGTAATTATTCTAATATTTGTACCTCTTTTTGCAGCAGCTATAATAACAACTCTTGGAAAATCTGTGGAGTGGATAGTTGGGAGGGGGCATTATCTGCTCTGGGGCATCATATTTGGTCTACTTGCGGTTATACTTGTTATCGCCGGTAGATACAAACTCGTAGAATATGCACAGGCATTTTTTGTTGTTATCTTGGGAGCAGGTGCTGTCATATCAGTTATAATGCTAAAACCCGATATATTGAATATACTGCCTCATTTTCTCATACCTAATGTACCCCACGATTACCCTGCCTGGATGTACACAAACTTTCCAACCGAAGTTACAAAACCAATCCCTCTAATTATGCTCGCCTATCTAGGAACTCTCACAGTAACTCTTGTAACGATACCAGGATATTCTGGCTGGGTAAAGGTAAAGAGATGGGGAATATTTAAAGACAAAAAAGAACCCTATAAGTTCTCCAACAAGCTTTTCAATACCTTTAGAAAAAACAAAAGAATTGATTATCTTCCTGATGCTGTCGAGGAGATTAGAAAATCCCGCATACTGCTCAAACCCGTTTTTATTGATCTTGGAATCGCATTCATCATTGTCTCTATAGTATCTGCAGCCTATATGATTGCAGGCGCTTATCTCCTTGGAGCAGTCAGACAACCCGATGGGACAGTAATTTATAGACTCCCTTCGGATATAAATTTGCTAAAGGAACAAGCAGTCATATTTTCAAATATTGCATCATGGCTAAAACCTCTCTATCAGATAAGCGTATTCTTTGCACTCTTTGGAACGATATATGGTGGCTTTGAAGCAGTATCAAGAATGTTTTATGAAACTTCAAAGAATGTAGTTAAAAAGATTGGTAAAATGCCATATAGAAAATTCATGGCATATTTTATAATATACATTATGGCTTTTGGTATCCCACTCGCGATATCAGGCATATCAATAATATTGATGTTGAGTCTAACATTGTTGTTTATTGGAGTTATCGGAGTGATAATATACGGAATAGGAGCGATTTACATAAGTCAGACAGTCCTACCAGAAAAATATAGGTTAGGCAAATTCGCTTTTTCTATTGCTTTGATTGCTGTCATCATGATGATTGTACCGCTGTTTTTCTTTATTTTATAAAAAGAAAATTGGACAAAGCTTAAACAGTTAGATTTATTTACTGTGCCAAAATACTGATGAATTCGCTAACTGCCCCGGTAGTGTAGCGGCCTATCATCCGAGCCTGTCGTAAGCCCTTTAGAAAAGGGCCTTACCCCAAAAAAAGATGCTTGCAGAAAGCTCGGGACCCGGATTCGAATTCCGGCCGGGGCGTACAATCATATTTTTATCCCTGCTGTGAGTTAATATATGTAAAAACAAATAGAAACTATAATAAGGGGAAAAAGAAATTTTTCAATAGCATGAAATTGAGAGAATCTCCAAAAATTTTTGAGAATTACAAATGCGATTATCCTGAGAATACAATAAAACGAATCGAAGGAGGGTTTAAAAAGATTGGGCTGGAAATATCATATTACGAAACAACGGTTAGTTATCCAGATGAAGCTATATTCTCAGGTTATGCCTTAATAGATTTGTTAGGTATTATACAAAATGGAAAAGGTATAACTCGTCTCTTAGCAAAAGCAAGTGCCTATGCTGAGCTGGCAGAAAGATTTTCATCAGGTTTTATATTGATGAAAATTCCTTTTCCCGAAAAGATAAAAAGATATAGAGAGCTTATAAGAGACATAACTGATAAACGATTCCTGAAGGGATATGTTAGAGTAAAGGATCAAAATATACCTTCTCTCGAAAATATAAATAGATTTTTACAGAAGAAAATCAACAAGAAACAGTATAACATATTTAAAAGGGAGGGGGTTTTTGATGTTCTGGTTGATGCTTATTCATTAGTTAAAAATGAGACTGTTAAAGTTCCAATAATGTTTATAGAAAGGAAGAGTGCATCAACCGGTCTTGCTGCAGGAAATACTCTAGAGGAGGCAATCGCTCAAGCATCCTTTGAGATATTTGAAAGATATTGTGCAAATAAGATAGTTTATGAGAAGATAGTTTGTTCAACTATCAATCCAGATACGATTGAAAATAAAAAAATTCACTCCTATCTGAAAATGTTTAAATCTCTAAATATTGATGTTCTAATCAAAGATTTTACCCTAGGAAATAAATTGCCTACAATCGGAATTCTTTTTATCAACAACAATATCGAGAAAGATGATAATGAACTCAAAAAAAGACTTCATTATCAGCGGATAAAAGTAGCATCTCATTGTAATCTAAATGAGGCAATCCTTAGATGCTTTACAGAATATGTACAAAACACAAGTACAGAGGAGCTTATAAAGAGAGAAAACTTAGATGTGCTATACAACTACTGGATAAAAGTTCTTAATAAGAAGTATGTAGGCGTTGATGATGAATTTAAATATTTTACCCGTTTCTCTGATTATTATGGAGATCTTTCCTTTTTAAAGAGGGGAAAAGTGATATCTTTTAAGAGATTGAAATCTGTAACAACTGACGACAGCTTAAAAGATGTAGAGATTGTAAAGAATATATGCATAGAAAATAACTGGGATATGCTTGTTGTTGACTATACCCATAAAATTATCGGTTTTCCGACAGTGAGAGTCATAATACCCCCAATCTCGACAGACTATGATAATTTCATAAAGAAATATGATAAAATAGAAAGTTTTGAGGAAAAATTCAATAAATTTTATGGCATTGATAATTTCCTATATTATATCAAAAGTAATGAATGGATTCACAATAAAAACAAAATACAAGATCTGATCAAGAGCCTAGAGGATTATCTTTCTAGAGAACTACCTTACTATAATATTTTTCTTACAAGAGAGAACAACTTTCAGCAATTTGTAAATCTCTTGCATATTCTCCCGTTTCTTTATTTATCTCTTGATATGAAAAAAGAGGCGCTTGATTATTTCAAGTTTTTATTAAAGTTAAAAATGAAACCACCCTATAAATCATCCTTTTTCAGATATCTTTTCCTTTCAAAATACAATCCAGATATGTATAAAAGATGCATCTATCTTTTACAACAATCGATAGATAAAAATACTGATCTCAACTTTGAGCTTCGATCAAATCCATTTAAATATGAAGTTGTTGAAGATAATCTAGAAAATATATACTGCACGATGCTAAAGATTATAAACAATAGTTTTATTTAAGAGTTGCTTATCTTTTCCAAAAATTTTTAGAGCCTTTTCCATATTTTGTATATATTCAAAAATATTCAAATTTATTATGCTATTTAGTGCTCTCTTTTGGAATTTAATTATTCTATCTTGATTTTTATAATTCAAATAAAGATTTTTTTTCCTAAATAAATTCAGGTAGCTATTCCAGACATCAACAGCTAGATCAAAAATGCTTTCTGATAGTTCCTTACTCAGCTCAATCTTTTTTAGAATCGCTCTTGATGCTATGGGTATGCCCGAACTTTTTGGTCTTTTATAGTAGGTATATATATCCCCAGGAAAATCAAGCTGTATGTTATCATCTGAAAACCAAAACCACGGCAACATTCCACCATAGTAACTGAGTCCATTTCCAGCTTCGTTTTCGTCTTCCGGATATCCAATTCGTAGAACAATGTCATTCTTTGTTTGATATGGTGCTCTACCGGGGTTCGCTCTTACCCATCCATAATTTGGGACATAAAATTCAATAATATAATGCATGGCATCGATCCATTGTATTTTTTCCAATATGTAGTGAAATAGAGGATTCACTATTAGAACTCTTGCGGGAATCCCTACAGCTCTCAATAGAGCAACACCAAGATTGGCCTTTGCCACACACATTCCTCCAAAGAGTAGACAAGAGACAGCATCCATCAAGCCGGTCCAATATCTATTCGGTAGAAAAATATCTCTTAGAAGTATCTTATGTTCTAATATACTCCTTAATTTTGATAGTATCGGCCTATGATAGCATATGTAATATACTACCCTTCTAGCATAATTCAGAAGATTGTTATCAAACTTTTTTAGAAGTTTTGCTCTATACACAATCAGAGAATTGTCTGATTGAATTGCCTCGGTTGACTGAAGCCACTTTTTAAAATCTCTGGGAATCTCTGCAGGCTTTGGAATGGTTGCATTTTTTGGAAAATCTCTATATCTCCTATTTTTTATCAAGACCCAGTAACTAAAATGGATGGAAAGGATATCTTCTCTCTTAAAATTCTTTATATCAAATTTTATTAATTTATTCGGTTCGTTCCTATCATCTACTATTGAATAGACTACATTAGATGAAGTATCTTTTTCTATCTTTAGAAGTAGAGGGACCTGTTCTCCATATTGTACGGGTACAGAGTATGTAATATGGCAGTCTTTTAGATCTCTTTTTGTTTTTAATCTTAAAATTCCTTCACCCTTTACGACATACAAAGTTTCGTGCATAGCAGAATCCTGATTTTTTCTATTTTTCATAGTTGATTGTATATTAAATATGCCAAACTCTTTAAAAATTATTCTGATATTCACCCCCATAAAGAAGATTGTTCCTTATGTTAATAATATGATACGGTTTCATCCCTAAATGATGTGCAATTGCACATCATGAACACAATCTTGGGATGAATCAGTATGATTAAACACCTGAGATTAGAGTAGTGGAGCCATCACAACCCCTCAATTTCTTAGGAGAAAATG
>Ga0190304_1000056_pt1 | contig 48213 bp, 45 predicted proteins | sample 48700712_MG_FD_161670 | JGI IMG/M metagenome (GOLD analysis project Ga0190304, IMG submission 161670) | Hydrothermal vent sediment bacterial communities from Southern Trench, Guaymas Basin, Mexico - 4870-07-1--2_MG | ecosystem: Environmental > Aquatic > Marine > Hydrothermal vents > Sediment ...
TTATCTATTGGCGGGCGGGCGATAAAATTTTTTCTTTTAAAAAGGTATTAAATTTTTGCTGGCTTTGGCTAAAAATTTGCTTTCGCAAATTTTTTCCTTTTCGGATTTTGCCCACCCTTCAGCCCGCCTTCGGCGGGCGGGAATTTGATTGACTTATTTTTGCAAATCAGGTTCTTTGTCCAAATCTATTTCTGTATCTCCAACTTTTAATTTCTTTTTATTTATCCAAACAAAACCTTTATCCGGAGTAATTACAGCGACATCAATAGGACCACCAACTCCCGGAATGTCACCGGGATCAGCTACAATTCCATCAGAAAATCGTTGAATAGCAGAGGTAGTTTGAATCATTAATACGCAAAAATCAATAGCATCTTGGAGAGTCATCGTCCCCCATTGAATAGCATATTCTAAATTCCTGAGTTGTTTATTAACTTCTTCTTGTCCATATTTTTGAGCAGCTTCTTGAACAAACTTTAAATTTCCAATTCGGCCATCAAAACCTAAAACAATTCGAGAGACAACATCAATCTGGCCAATCCAAGATGCGCCGTATTCTTTTCCTTTTTCTTTACTATCTCGTTTCTTTTGAATTTCTCCTGGAATATAGCAAATATAAACCTCATAAGAACCATCTTTGTTAAACCCGGCTACTAAAAGACTTATTGTATCTACTCCAGCAACGCGATCTTGTATATTTCCTTTAGGATCTTTAAATTTAAATTTTACTACATATTGTTCAGGTTTAATTTCTAATACCTCGCACCCTTGGCGCTGTAAGTCAGCTTTAATTTGGTCAGGAAGCTTTTCTAACCGCTCTTTCCAATTATATTTTTTATCAAAAAGATAATGTAGTTTTTCGGCTACTTCTTTCACATCCAATTTTTCAGTATCAGTTTCTCGTTTAAATTGCTCTACGAATTTACTGATATTTTTTAATATTCCACCTTCTGGCAAAAAAGCCAAACCAGTAATTGCCACTCCAATCCTCTTATTCAATTGAAAAAGTTTTGAAGCATTGTCACTTCCAATTCGAGCCATACCTTTCCGATTACGATAACTTTGCCGACTATCAGCGGCCAAAACCATTCCTTCTGGAGTTGTAGTGTTGATTGCTAGGGACATATTAAAAAGAAATTATTTGAAACCCCTGCTTTTGTAATTTTTCTTGATTTAACTGTTTGGTAAAGTCACTATCTTTAGTAATAATTGAAAATATTTGATTGTCTTTCATCATTGCTAAATGAAAGGCATCGTGAGGCCTAAAATTATAAATCTTGATATTTTCTAACGCTTCTTTACACCCATTACATAAATCATCTCCAAGTTGAATAATCGTAAAAAAGGGAGAAGAAATAATAAAATCCAGCAATTCTCTAAAATCTTGATAAAACTCATTAAAGGATTTTTGACTTTCTCTATTGTAATCTTTCCAGATTTTATAAATTTTATACCAACATTCATCAATCACCAAAGGGCTTATAAAAAATTGAACGTTTTTTTCTATCAATTCAAAAAAACGCATCCTCGCTATATTATAGTTGTCGTGTCCTCGTATCCAATAAGAAATAAGAAAATTTGAATCTGCATAAACTTTACACTTATTCATAATACTTATATACCTCTTTTATATTTATTCCCTCCCCTAAATCAATTGCTCCGGCTGTTTTGATAAGAAAATCTCTTTTTTCTTTATCTAAAGCATACCATCTCTCTTTTCCAACCAATTTAATCCATTCTTGCTCTTTTGTTTGATAAATTTCAGATAATTGCTCTGCCACATTTTCCTTTTTGTATATTTCAGAAAAATCAAGATCTTTCTCTCTCCAGAGCGCATCTGGAAAAGTAATAGGGAAAGTGTTTGTTGTAATAACGCCATTCATAGTTCTTATAATTATTTTTCTAATTGAGTAATAATTTTTTGAATCTCTGAATATCCTTCAACAAATTGATTTTGAATTAAAGTAAAATCCTCAATTTTATCCTTATCATAATGGACATTTAGATGGATCAAAAATTGTTTAGGTTGTCCCATAATAGGAGAAATCTGAAGATCAAATCTTTTATTTTCTCTCCTATATACCATTCTCATTCCTGCTTCTGAAAGATCTCCTCCATTTAGAATAGAAAGCATTTTTTCACCAATAAAAATTCTATATTCTACTGGCTCTTCAGTGGTGACTAAAATGTCATAATTAAAACCATAAGCTATTAACTTAGTTTTATCTACCAGATTTATAAAAACTTTGTAGAAATTTTGTACTAAATCAGACTCTTTGGGTTCTTTTCCGCTTTTATCATTCACCCTTAATCTATTGGACTCAAAACTAACATCTTTTTGTTTTTCTGGTATAATTAAAGTTTTAATGCCGGGAATTTCAAAAAAAGGGCTTTTCTTCTTCTCTTCTTCAGTTAATTCAAAAACATTCCGCATTTTTTCAGCAGTAATAGAAGTATGATCAATTTCTGAAAAAACAGCGGTGATATTAAGTTGTTTTATCTCTTGTGATTTGATTTTCATACTCTGGAAATTATTATCTCCGGTTGAATCCCCACCTCTATTTTCATATGTTGGAAGTAAATTTGGCTGGATTGAAGAAAATGTACCATCATTTTTTATCTCTTTAAACTCGTTATTTACGGTTCTATTTTTAAGATCATAAAACTTATTAAACTCATAAAACTTGTAAAATACATAATCTGCAATTATTCCCACAATTCCCACAAAGAGCGATAATAATGAAATTTCTCTATAACCTATCAAAAAAGCAACTAGCGGGGCCACCAAAAGAAAGGCCAAAAGAAAAATTATTGGCCAGGTAAAATCTTCTTGCGCCTGCACGTTAGCTTTAATAGGGCCAACTACTACACCACCCTGAAAGCCGTATCTTCCATCTTTATCGTATTGATGACTTGTATGATTTCCCATTATTAAAAGTATACATTATTTTAATAAATTTTCAACCATACTTATGGCTTTTCTTATTAGTTTTTTCTTTTCTGATTTTAGTTGGAAGGCCTGCTTAACTAAATTTGAAATTTCTTTCTGCTTTGAAGAATTTATTAAAGGAATTTCTATTTCTGCTAATCTTTCAGGTCTTAAGTGTGGAATTGTAGAAGCAATGACAACTCTTTGCAAAGCTTGATATAATCCTATTTTGGTAGATAGCACTAAAAAGAGATAAAAAGGATCAACTTCTTTCACCGGTCTTATTCTCGCTATTCCACTTGCCAAAATACATTTATCTTCACTAGTACTCATTGCAGTCAATCCAATTTTTCCGTCTTTAGTAACCAAAATATCATTGGGCTTCAAATCTTGATTTAATTCTTTGTAAATTTCTTCATCAATGTAATAATCAGGATAATTATCAATTTCGTAATTTACCAGATCAGAAGTTCTAATAAATGGAACATCTGAATCTTTCTTCTCTATGTATCTTTTATAATTTTCGGAACCAACCTCATCTCCTCTTTTTATATCAGCTATTTCTCCTAATTTTACGGTGTTAAATTTTCTCTTTAATTGTTTTAAAGTGTTTAAATATTTCGGGTAGTAAAATTTAGGAGTAAGAAAATCTGTTAAATCGTCTGCTTTTATACTGTAAGTGTTTTTGTCTGGAATATTTTGATAATTAATCTCTATTTCTTTTTCAAAAATTTGTTTGCTTTGGTTAATTTTATTAATTGCTTCTATATGAGCCTTATCTGCTGATGAAATTAAATTACTAATCTCTTCCATTTGAGATTTCTTTAGAATTGGAATTTTCACTTCCCTTAATTGAGCATGAGTTAATTCCACCCGAGTAATTCCATAGCTTGCTATTTCCATCTGTTCTTTAAACAAACGAGAATTCAAAAACGCTACTAAATAGCCAATAGGTATATTCATTGGTCGAAAACGAGTTAAATGTTGACTAATAATAAAATCTTCTGAAAGGTCATTTACTAAAGAAGAAATTCCTAACACTGCTGTTCTTCCAATTATTATGTCATCCTGCTTTACTTTAATCTTTTCAGGAATTTCTGTTTCTCTTTCATTAATATACACTAGATCCTCTGAATTCAAATTTAATTCTACTGCTTTAATATTTCCCACCCTCAAATACGGAGTACCCTTCTTTGAGTATTTTGGAATATAGCTTCCACTAATAATATATTCCGTTATATCCCCAAGTTTTTTCATTGTTATATCCGGGCGCCTCTCTAAGGAATTAAGTTTTCGAAGTACAAAAAAATACTTAGGGGTAAATCGATTATCAATTGCTTTTAAAATTTCATTAATATAAATTGTTGAAGTCTGAATCATAATTGATTTAGTCAAATTGGATATTGTTTTCTTTTCTAAATTTTTTAAATTCTTGTGCTATCTCCGGAAAGTCGTCTTCCTCAATTGGCTTTCCTCTCCTATTATGCCCACATTTCTCTGCTACCGCCATAAAAATTGGATAATTTTCAATTTTTTCTCCTTCTTTTTTCTTTTGTAAAAATAATAAGCTTGTTTTTGTACTTGTAGAAGGCTGAAAGGTCTCTGGAGGCATATCTACTACTGCTAAAATCTTTGCTTTATCCAAAATAAATTTTCTAATATAGCCGTCTGTTACATTTCCCAAAATTCCATCAGGTAAAACAATCCCCATTCTCCCGCCGGGTTTTAACAATTGTAAACATCTCTCAATAAATAGAATTTGAGGAGGTTGTTTGTCTTGTAATTTATTGGTTCTCTCCCATTTTTTTGTTTCTTTATTAAATTTCCACTTAAATCCTAATTCATATTGTCTCAAAATTCTTTCTCCTTTAACTGGAATTTTAGCGCCAAAAGGAGGATTAGTTATTAAAACATCAAATTTTCCTAATTCTATTTTTTGTCTTGTCTTTGGATTCCATTCTTCTGGCGGGACCAGAGAATTTTCACAAAAAATTCCCCCTCGTCCATCTCCGATAATTGCCATATAGGCTTTAGTGACTTTTGCCAAAAATGAATCTTTATCTATCCCCGCAATAAACTTTGAAGCTAATTCCTTTCTTTTGCCCGCTAAATATTCTTTGGACCATCCTTTTCTTTTTGCTTCTTTCTCTAATTTATTCCACACATATTCTAATGCTACAATTAAAAATCCCCCCGATCCACAAGCAGGATCGATAATATATTCTCCAATTTGAGGATCTAACATTTCAATTGCCATTTTGACGACATTCCGAGGAGTAAAAAATTGACCTTCCGTTCCTCTTAAGGCAGGACCGATAAATACCTCAAAAGCGTCTCCTATAGCGTCTCTTTCGGCTTCAGTAATAGCATATCTCTGAAGTTCTCCTACCACATAAACAATGGATTCTGCATCTAATTTAATTCTATCTCCTTCCTCAAACACATCATCATACTCTTTGCGAACCTCTGCAAATAAATCCACAATTCGTTTCTTTACTTCTTGAGGAGATTCTTCTACTCCAGCTCTAAACCTTACTTGTTCTTCCGGAGGAGTATTGATTTCATCATAAATTTTACAGAACAAAAGATTAATTATCTCCTGAGCAATTGCTTCGTCTCGAGTAATCCCAGTCGTCATTCCTGCCAGATGATTTCTTATATCATTAAAAACTTGTTTTAAGTTTTTGTGTTTTTCTAAATCTTTTCTTCGATACAAACCAATATCCTGCACTCTCTGTCCTTTTTTAGGTAATTCTGGAATTTCTTTCCAAATCCATCTTTTAGTTTTAGGATCTCTAACTTTCCATAAATATAAGTGTTCTTTTCCATTAAACCAGACACCCAATTCTACAGAGGGAACAAGATTAAGATAAATATCTAATTGTTTCTTTCCGTCCTTTCTATTAGGCTGTTTACATTCTACTAACATTAACACATTGTCATAACTTTTATTTTCGTCTCTAAAAACAACAATATCTACCGGATACTTTTCTTGCCCGGAAGGAGAAACTTTTACCCGAAATTGAGGAATGGTCTGGATTTGTTTTTTCGAATAGCCAAGCTCCTCAACAAGTTTCTTAGAAAATATATTAACTGCCTCTCTATGTTCTTTTACGCCCTTCCTTACTATTTCGCCCGTAATATAATCATGAACAAACTTCTCTTCTGGTTTTTCACCAGTAATTTTTGTTTTTTCTTTAATTTTATATTTTGTCATAATGATTAAATTAAATTTTTATCTTTAAAACTAATATACTTCCCCTTTCCGATTATAATATGATCTAAAATTTCAATATTTATTAGTTTGCTTGCTTCTATAAGTTGTTGAGTAATTTTGATATCATCTTCTGAAGGCTCAGGATCGCCGGAAGGATGGTTGTGAACCAAAATAATGGCAGCAGCAGATTTTTCTATAGCCGGTCTAAATACTTCTCGAGGATGAATTAAATTTGTGGTTAAAGTTCCTAGAGAAATAAGTTCCTCGTATATTAATTTATTTCTAGAATCTAAATAAAGGCCTTTAAGTTGCTCCTTTTTTAAATTTTCCATTTGATTTTTAAGATATTCATAAACTTCTTTTGGCTCTCTAATAAATATTTCTTCTTTATCTCTTGCGAAAAATCTTCTTCCCAATTCAAAGCATGCTACAATTTGACATGCTTTTACTTTCGGAATTTCTAATCTTTCCATCAGTTTTTTAACATTTCTCTCGTTAGCAATAGAAAAAGATCCGTATTCTTTTAAAATTCTATTGGAAAGTTCTAACACATCTTCTTTATGTTCTTTTTTTCGAATACCTGTATTTAATACAATTGCTAAAAGTTCAGCATCGGTAAGAACAGATGGACCATTTTCAATCAAACGCTCTCGGGGTCTTTTTTCTGGAGATAATTCAGAAATTTTATATTTGATTTGAGATCTCATAAAATTATAATTAAGGTTTTAACAACTCCTCTATTGAAACCTCAAGGGCTTTGGCTATTTTTTCTAAAGTTTCAATTGTTGGATTAGGATTATTGCCTGATTCGATATTCACAATTGTATTCAATGATAAATCAGCAAGTTTGGATAATCTATCTTGGGAAATCCCTTTCTTCTGTCTTAATTTTCTTATATTTCTGGCGATATTAGATTTTGAATTCTTTTTTTCTCTTGACATTTGTTTCTTGAGAATTTACTATTAAAATATATACAATAAATTGTAGTTTATTTGTTTTATCTATTATAATGATAATTTAAATAGAAAATAAAGTCAACATTCAAAGGGTGGGCAAAATCCGAAAAGGAAAAAATTTGCGAAAGCAAATTTTTAGCCAAAGCCAGCAAAAATTTAATACCTTTTTAAAAGAAAAAATTTTATCGCCCGCCCGCCAATAGATAATGTAGAAATTTTTGCTGGCTTTGGCAGTTGCCGTCAGGCAACTCCTTTTCGGAATTATGGGTGGGGTCCGCGAAAGCGGACTCTGCCAGCCCGCCCGTAGGGCGGGCTGGCAATCAGAAATCAGCGTCAGGATTTTCTTTGAAAAAGGTTCGGATTTTGTTCAATAGGTGGAGCCGTTTAACAAAGACAGAGGCAAAATACCTATTTTTGTTTTGGTTTGAAATTTTGATTTAAATTCTATTCTGACAAATTTTGTTACTTTGAAAAAGACGAGATAGGTTTTTCAAGTTTCAACGAGTCCGGGTCTCGTTGATAAAATTTTTTAATTGCTTTTTAATTGCTTTTTCTTTTATTCGTTCTACGTTGTGGCTTCTTTATTTCTTCTTTTTCTTCTTTCTCCACCTTCTTCAATACCTCGAAGAACAAATCTGCCTGCTCCTCGCTCTTTATCACTATAGGAGGCCACTTTTCCTTTTTCTTTGATTGTTTCTCCATAAGCATTCCTAACTACAAGGTTTTCACGTGGTGCTTCAGCCCGTGGTTTAACGCTCGCACTATTAATCCTACGCATTCCTCTCTATCTTTCTTTAGGCGAGCCAAGTAGTCCTGTTGCTCCTTTATAGACAGCTTTGCTAATTCTTCCTCGGTTAAAGCTTTGAATTGTTTGGTCATAATACCTTTTAATGAGTTTTTGTTCATCGCTTTTATTATACCGCACTCTGTCTATGCCACAATAGGCTAAATACAACGAACATTCTCTTTACTTTCAGAGATATTTTTTATGGTTTGTTAAAAATTAGGGAAAGATGGGTAATATGACCTACCCGTTCCAGAAAGATCCCTAGAATCAATTCTGATTGCTTAAACTCTGCCTATTTTGGCAGTCTTACCCGTTTTTTTTGGCCGATAATTTCACAATTTGTGTTTTATTCGCTTCCAGAGACAAAAAATCAGGTTATTCTAAATAGTTTATCTTACTTAATTCTTAGAAGTTTACTATTGATAATTTTTATGTTTATTCCATCGTTATCCTAAAAGGCTCAATTTCTTGTTTGATTTTGCGCCAATCAATAGTTCTAAATATGTCCAACATCGGGAGCAGAGCAACAGAATTGTTCGCTTGAAGCGCCGTGTCAAACGGTGTTTTTAGTTCAAATGTGAGCTTTTTTGCTCTGTAATTTGAGGTTCTGAAGTAGAAAATTGAGAGGTTGTCTTTTTTTCTTGGCAAATTTACCATCTTATTGTAATTCTTGAAATTACTTGCTACAATGAAAATTAAGAAAGCAGGGACAAGGCTTAATGGCTCTGGTGGCTGAAAATCCCAATGGATAGCATGAGCCGTCTTTCTTATGAGGATTTTTATAAAAATGGCAAAAAAACAATTAAAGGTCTCCAATATATTGCCAATAAAACATTAAACAACTTTATGGTAAAGATTAAAAAATTTTCTTTAGTCGTTTTTTTAACTGCTTTCTGTTTTCTTGCTGTAAAGATTGTTTCTGCTCAATCCGCTCAAACCGAAAACTCTTTCTCAAAAGATACTTCTTCTCGGGCCGGAGTGGAAGAGGTTGAAGATGTAAGACAAACAGAGCCCCAAAAGGGAATAGGTACACAAGCCGAAAAATGCTCTTTCCCTGAATTAGAAAAGAAAATTGCCGAAATAGAGCAGGCAATCGCAGAGGAAGAAGGAAAGGGAAACATAGAAAAGGCAGAAGATTTATTGTCTATAGTTAGAGAATTAAAAAAAGAATTAGAAGAAAAGAAAACAAAGTGTAAAGAGGAGGAAGAAGTGAGGACCTTGGAGAGAAATTTGAAGAAACTAGAAGAAAACTTAAAAAAAGCGGAGGAGAAGCCGCAGACTAAATCCTTAGAAGAAGATAAAGAAAAAATTGAGGAAATTATCAAGAAGATCGGTAAGGTTAAAGAAACAGCGGAGGAGACAGGACCATCCTGGTTTGAGAGTAAATGGGAGGAAGGAGTAGCAAAAGAGGCAAGGAGGATTAAAGCAGCGAGAGACCTTAAGGAATCAAAATGTATTGTTCCCGATTCATTATTAAGAGAGTTAGATGAATTGATGAGAAAGGTTGAAATTGCCAAAGAGAAGAAAGATATTGAACTAGAAAAAGAAATCAATCAAAAAATTGCTGATTTAAAGAAGAGGATAGAAAAAAAGAAAGAAGATTGCGAAGAAAAAGTTCAAATAAGCCCTTCCAACACTCAAGAGAGAACCCCAGAAAAGATGCCTTTGTCTGAAACCCCTGCTTATGCTGTTCTTTGCGAAGAAGCAAAAAAAGAATTGAAAGAAATAGAAAAAGAGATTACTTCCTACGAAGAGTTGTTATCTTCGTTAACTTCGAAGAAATTGGAAGAGTCTGTGGAAATGCTCTTTGGTGTTGACAAGGGGGAGCTTGTAAAGACTATTGAGAATTTGAAGAACAAAAGGACAAAGATTTTGTCTATTATTGCTGAATGTGAGGGTAGTAAGGAACCGGAAAGCGAGAGAATTATTCTGGAAAAAGTAGAAGCCCCAAAAAACGATAAGGAAATCTCCGCTTACTACCGAAAAAAGATAGCCGGAATAATGAAAAAAGATGTTCCTGTTGATGAACAAATTAAACAGCTCAAAAAAGTAAAGGAAGATATTAACAAGATGATTGAGAAACTTATAAAGACAAAGAAAAAATTCTCAATAGAGGAAATTAGGCCTATAATCGGCGAGAGCATTAAGATAGAACCGGGTGTGATTAAGACCGGGAAGACGGAAGTACAAAGCCAAGAAGAAAAGGAGATAGATATCTCTTTGGAAAATAAACCAGTAAAGTTGAGGGTGTCTCCCAAGAGTCTTTTCCTCGAGCAGGGGGGTGTTAATGTGGATGTAAAAGCTCCCGTGGAAATCGGCGAGAAAGACATAACACTGGGAGGGAAAGGAATAAAGCTGACTCCAAAAGAGGCTCTTTCTGTGATAAAAGATAGAAAGCCAGTTAAAATTGAACTTGCAGAGGAAGGCGGCAAGCCAGTTTATAAGGTAAAAACAGTAGAAAGAAAGAGGATATTCTTCATCTTTCCAGTGAGCGTGAAAAAAGAGATATTGATTGACGCAGCAAATCCTCAGGGTAGCAAAATAAAAGAGAGAAAGCCATGGTGGAGTTTCCTGGCTTGGTAGTTCCTCTCGCCTGCTTTCTCAGGTCTTTAAATTTCTTTTGGGCTATCAAAAAACAAAAATTAATCAAGGAGTATTTTATTTAGGCTGCTTTAAAGATTTTGGAAGGTTTTGTGGGCAGGAAAGCAATGTTTCTTAAAATCTCAGAATTAGTTTTAGAGATGGATACTCCCTTGGTTTAATGGAGCCACGGAGCTATTCTCTAGCGTTTAAGGCAATTTGCCCTCGAGGCCGGCAGTCGCCAAGAAGGCGTTTTTTGATAGAATGAGATTGCGGCTTATGAAAAAGAAAAGATAGAAAAATAGGGACGTGTACTTTTTTATCAAAACAAAAAGCCCATCGCTGGGCAGTTTAAGATATAGTAGTAAGTAGCAGGAGGGTAGAGATGATTTAAGGCATAGCAGGTTGTAATAATCCTTTTATTTGTTCTAACAGGAATTCAGGGCACTTAACTGAATTCATCCATCTTAAGGCTCGAAAATCGTCCCATCCGGCAAGCCGTGAACCAGAGCAAAGCACGATTCACGGAGTCATTTTTTTGAAGAGAACTTACTTCATCAGACAAAATTAAACTTTCTTGACTTTCAGAGAAGGCAGACGTCCTGCCCTGCATCAACTTTGGGCCGGAGTAGGTTTTAAAGCAAATTCCGTTGAAGGCGTTTAAAACCTGTTAGCAGAGATACGGAAGCAAAATATAAAAAAGAGGGATAAAATGGAACCAACAACACAAATGCTGATATATCTTTTCATAGGTCTTTTTGCCGGATTTATGAGTGGTATGTTTGGGATAGGCGGGGGCTCTGTCAGGACGCCTTTACTTTATGTTGCTGGATTGCCTTTACTAAGCGCTTTTGGAGTAAATCTATTAGTTATACCATTCTCCTCTCTTACTGGTGCTATAAGCCACAGAAAGAATATAGATTGGGAAATTGCTCGATATGTGATAATTGGCGGGATAATGGGGACTTTAACAGGGGCATTTTTAACGGGATTTATACCAACCTTAGTTCTAGCGATTATCTTTGTTATTGTTTCTATCATAACGGTATTTGGGATTTATTTTGGTAGAATTTTCCCAGAAATTGCTCAAAAAATTAACCCAAGTGCAAAGATTGTCATTTTAGGGACATTCTTTCTCAACTTTTTGACAATTCTCCGTGGAGGTAGCGGTGGCAGTCTATTTCCTCCTTTTCTAAAAATAATAGGACTTAATATTCGAAAGGCAATAGCCACATCACTGTTTGCGACTATTTTTACAGCAATTGGAGGAGCGATTGTGTTTTGGTCTCGCGGCAATATACCATTTCTCCCTGCTGTAACGATAATTTTAGGCTCAATAATCGGAGCCAGAATAGGTAGTTTAATGTCTTTGAAGACAAAACCGCTGTGGCTAGAAGTTGGGCTTTCATTATTTATTGTGATTCTCGCAATAATGGTGCTGGTTAAAGCAATATGACAACTGGAAAGGGTTGTATATTCGTTCATATAACGCGGATAAAAGGAAATCTTTAATTTGTGAATTAGGTTTGGTAAAATAATAATGAAGGTTTGAGGAGGTTTAGCCCTCCAGTCATTTCTTTTTTGGAGGGAAACCCGTTTTTATTAGCCAAATTTAACTTTTGCTGTCGGATGTTAAGCGGAAAGGAATTTTTTGCTGGGGAAGCGATTCAGAAAGGGGTAGAGATGCTGGAGATGGTTGAAGGAATTTTTAAAATATGATAGGGTGGTAGCGCAAATTTTCTCCCTGCCCTCATCGTCTAGTGGCTCAGGACAGATGGTTCTCAGCCATCAAACACCGGTTCGACTCCGGTTGAGGGCGCCGGCGCTTCTGTTTATTTAACGGGGAAGCATTGTATCTCGAGTAGAAGATTAAGGGAACCTAAAAAAGGTTCCTTTATTCTCCCTTTAAAATCATTTTGTTTCCAAAGCCACCTTGTCTAAATTAAACCGCAATTCGCTTTTAGGCTAGGACTTGACAAAATTTTTCAATTTATTTAATATATAATTAGCACTCAAAGGTCGAGTTTGCTAAATACGGATATTAGGTGTCCGTATTTGGCGTCTAAATTATAATCACGCCTATGAAGATAAAACCATTATCAGACCATATTTTAATTGAGCCGGTTAAGGAACCGGAAAAAACAAAATCGGGCATCTTGCTTCCTGAGACAGCGGAAAAAGAGAGGCCCGAAGAGGGAAAGGTTATTGCCGTGGGACCAGGCAGAAAAACAGAAGAGGGAAAGATTATTCCCCTTTCTGTCAAACCGGGACAAAGGGTTTTGTTTACAAAGTATGGTCCAAATGAGATAAAGGTCGAAGACAAAGAATATCTGATTGCTAAAGAAGAAGACATCCTTGCGATTATAGAATAATCGCGGGGAGTCTATAACACATAAGGTATTATGGCTAAACAAATTTTTTTCGAAGAAGAAGCAAGGGGGAGATTAAAATCAGGAGTTGATAAATTAGCAAATGCTGTAAAGGTCACCTTGGGTTCAAAGGGGAGGTACGTTGTTCTTGGACAGAGCTTTGGAGCGCCTGAGATCTGCGATGATGGCGTAACCATAGCCAAGGAGATTGAATTGCCGGACAAGGTAGAGAATATGGGTGCGGAGATTGTCAAACAGGTGGCTGAGAAAACAAACGATGTTGCCGGAGACGGAACAACTACCTCTATTGTCTTAACCCAGGCAATTGTTTCGGAGGGACTGAAAAATGTAGCTGCTGGCGCTAATCCCCTGGCGCTGAAAAGAGGCATTGACAAGGGGGTAAGGGCAGTTGTTAAAGGTATCAAGAAAATGGCTATCCCCATTTCCCAGAAGGAAAAAATTGCTCAGGTGGCTACGGTGGCTGCCCTAAATCGCCAGATTGGTGAGATGATTGCTGAGGTGATATCGGAGGTAGGGAAGGACGGAGTAGTAACAGTAGAAGAATCAAAGCGGTTAGGGCTGGAAAAGGAGGTTGTTAAGGGACTTCAATTTGACAATGGTTATATCTCCCCTTATATGGTCACCGATACAGAGAGAATGGAATCGGTTTTGGAAGATCCCTATATTTTGGTAACTGATAAAAAAATCTCTGCCATAAATGAAATTCTTCCTACCCTAGAAAAAATTGCTCAGAGTGGGAAAAAGGAGTTGGTCATTATTGCTGAAGATGTTGAAGGTGAGGCCCTTGCCACCTTGGTGGTAAATAAGTTAAGGGGAGTGTTCAACGCTCTGGCAGTAAAGGCGCCGGGCTTTGGTGACAGAAAAAAGGAGATGCTTCAGGACATTGCCGTTGTGTGCGGTGCTCAGGTTATCTCAGAAGAGACGGGACTGAAATTAGACAAGGTTGAGTTAAACCAACTTGGTCGCGCAAGAAAGGTGGTTTCTACCAAGGAAAAAACAACAATTATTGAAGGCAAAGGCAAGAAGGAGGATATTGAGGCCCGGATTAAGCAGATAAAAAGCCAGATAAAGATAACCGATTCTGACTTTGACAAGGAAAAACTGCAGGAGCGGTTAGCCAAGTTGGCCGGAGGAGTGGCGGTTATTAAGGTAGGAGCGGCGACTGAGGTTGAGCAGAAGGTAAAGCAGAAAAAAGCCGAAGATGCCCTCAATGCTACAAGGGCAGCGATTGAAGAAGGAATTCTGCCGGGGGGTGGCGTTGCCTTATTAAGGGCTATTCCGGAATTGGATAAACTTCAATTAAAGGGCGATGAGCAGACAGGAGTGAATATCTTAAAGAAGGCGCTGGAGACCCCCTTGAAGCAGATTGCCCAAAACGCCGGAATGGACGGAGCGGTTGTTTTGGAAGAGGTAAGGAGACGAGGAGGTAATTTCGGCTTTAACACCCAGACAATGAAATACGAAGACCTGATTGCTAGCGGTATTGTTGACCCGGCTAAGGTTGTTAGAGTCTCTCTTGAAAACTCCGCTTCTGCCGCGGGTACCCTTTTGATAACTGAAGCGGTAGTGGCTGACATTCCTGAAGAGAAGAAAGACAAGGTACCTCCTGTTCCCCCAGAGTACTAATTTGCCAGATTTCTTGGTTTTACCCCCACCATACCTGAGATGGTGGGGGTTGTTTTGTTTAGGGAATCGGTTATAATTAGGGGAAAAGGTCGGATAAAAAAAGAGCAAAGGATAAAACAATATGAATCTAGCAATAGTCATTCTTGGGACATTGGCTGTTTTATTTCTCTTCTGGCTTTGGTTTGCCTACAATGGCTTGGTAAAACTAAAGAATCGCGCCCAGGAGGCCTGGGCGGATATAGATGTCCAACTAAAGAGAAGATACAACCTAATTCCCAATTTGCTTGAAACGGTAAAGGGATATGCCAGTCACGAGAAGGAGGTCTTTGAGAAGGTAACTGAAGCCAGGACGAAAGCAATGCAGGCCGGCTCAATGAAGGAAAGAGCAGAGGCGGAAAATATGCTTTCTAATACCCTAAAGTCGCTTTTTGCGGTCTCGGAGAATTATCCTCAATTAAGGGCTTCGGAAAACTTTCAGAAATTCCAGGACGAACTGACAGATACCGAGGATAAAATTCAAGCAGCCAGAAGATTTTACAATGGCAATGTCAGGGACCTAAATATCAGGATTGAAAGTTTTCCTACAAATCTTGTTGCTTCTGCTTTTGGTTTTAAGAAAATGGAATTGTTTGAGTTAACGGCCCCGGAGGAGAGAAAGGTTCCCCAAGTGAAATTTTAGGTTTGAAAAGATAAAGTTATGCCTACCCTGTATTCTCAAGCCGAGTCAAACGTCCGAAAGACCTGGATTTTGATTACCGGATTTTTGATTTTTATAATTGGGCTGGGCTGGCTTTTTAGTTATTTATTGAATAACAGTATTTTCTTGATAATAGCCGTGGTCTTGGCTTTTCTTCAGAGTTTTTTCAGTTATTGGTATTCAGATAAGATTGTTTTAGGCATTACCCATGCCCAGCCGGTTAAAAAGAAAGACAATCCTGAACTCTATAGGATTGTTGAAAATCTCTGTATTACAGCCGGGCTTCCTCTGCCCAAGATTTATATTATCAATGAGGCCCAGCCCAATGCCTTTGCCACTGGAAGGGACGAAAAACACGCCGTAGTAGCGGTAACCAGAGGGCTCTTGGAGAAGTTGGAAAAACCAGAATTAGAAGGAGTAATATCCCACGAACTTTCCCATATCAGAAATAAGGATATGCTCCTTCAAACGGTTGTGGTGGTTCTGGTCGGAGCGGTGGCAATACTTTCAAATATCTTTTTAAGGGTTAGTTTTTGGGGAGGTGCCAGAAGAGATTCCCGGGACTCTGGAGGAGGGATTCTGCTGGTTTTGGGGATTTTAGCGGCAGTTTTGGCGCCACTTGCCGCTTCATTGATAAAACTTGCCATTTCCAGAAAGAGAGAATTTTTGGCTGATGCAAGCGGTGCCCTTCTCACCCGTTATCCAGAAGGATTGGCTCGGGCATTGGAAAAAATATCTCAAGACCAAAGCCCAATGCGGGTGGCAAACAACTCCGTAGCCCATCTTTTTATTTCTTCTCCGTTCAAAGGAAAACAATCCCGGAGTTGGTTTACAAAGCTATTTATGACCCATCCGCCGGTTGAGGAGCGCATCCGCGCCCTTCGGGGGATGAAGGTATAGCTAAAAAGAGCATAAGAAACAAAAGACCCATTTGTTTATATCTTTGAAATTATGAAAAGTATAGAAAAGGGTACTGAACCGAAATATGAATTTGAGTTAGAACCAAAATCAGAATCAAAAAAGAGAGCAGAAAAAATTTTTGGTTGGTTTAGCAGCGGTCTTTTGGATAAAAAAGATTTAGAAGATTGGGGGGTAGATAGTCATAGTTTGGAGAGTGAAATAAAGGATTTAATTAGAAGACAAGTAAGAGAAGCCCTTAAACAAACACGCCTTGAGATGATTGCAGAAAGCAAAGATTTTGCGGGACGGCAAAAAACAGCCGTTTATTCTTGCCCTGGTTTAGATTATGTGGTTAAGGTAGTAGATGATATTTCCCCGTATAGATTGGCTGAAAGAGTAAATATAAACGGAGTGGGAACAGCATTTACTATTCTTAAAAATTTAGAATGTAATATAAAAGGCGAACCAATTACTTTGCCTGAAGCCGTAATAGAGATTAAAACAACGCCCTTGGGGGAGAAATTAAAATCGCTCTTGAAAAAAGGTGATTTGCCTCAGGCAAAACTTTTGATGGAAAAGTTTATGGAAACAGTGGAAACCGGCTGGAAAAGGGGCTTTCAATTTGGAATGGACCATTTTCTTAAAGATTACGGCGAAGACCTCTCGGGAAAGGTAACTTGTTTTGACCCGGCCATTGAATTGCAGAAACCGAATGTTCGTCGGGACAAAGAGAGTATTCGCCGTTCATTGCTTACCCTTCAGGGTTTAAGTCCAGAATTTGTTGATTTCGCCGTTAATTTAATAGAAAAAAAATTTAGGCCGGAAATTCTTGATAAAATTTGGAAGACTGAGGAGGGAGGACGAAATGTTTTTGTTCCCAATGAAGAATCCAGGAAAAAAATTTTACAATTTTTAGAGACAAAATTAGAAAGCGAAAAATAAAAAGGAGGGGTGCCGGAGCGGCTTAACGGGACGGCCTGGAGAGCCGTGCCCTCGAAAGGGGGCTCGTGAGTTCGAATCTCACCCCCTCCGCCAGTTGGAAATGGGGCATATGAATGTGATAGAATATGAGGAAAAGATATCTATTAGGCTTTACCACCTTCTTTCCAAAAATTAGTCATATTGGGAGGATGGTGGATAAATAATTCTGGTTTCTTCTCATACTTCGGGGATTCTGTTCCGCAAGATCTTTAGTTTTCTCTGACAATTGTGGTGCGCTGAAATAACTATCTATTGCATATTTTTGTAAAAGAACTGGTTGTTTTCAGGCTAATCCTGGAAACAACCTAGTGAAACAAACTGAACAATTACAAAGGAGTAAATTATGGATAAGACGACAGAAAAAATTATCAAAGAGATAAAAATTGATTGCCTAATAATTTGGGGAGTGTTAGGCTTAGGAGTTGCGATATATATAATATTGGCTATTTCTTTCACACCAATGTAGCAGACATGAGTGAAGTCTTGTTTTTATTATTAATAGGCGCGGCAGTCTTTTTAGTCCCTGCTTTTATTTTGTGGCGAATTATTAAAAGGATAGTTGAGCTTAAAAAAAGGTGTCTATTAGCACCAATTGTTGGAATTTTGAGCTTAACGCTTGCCTTTTATTTTTTTCTAATAATGGTTTCTCTTAATAAAGATGCTTCCATTCTTGATTTATTAAGGAATCCGAGATGGTATTTCTTTGATTATCGAGAGTTTCTTTTTCCTTTAGTATTAGGCATTTTACCGATGGTAACTACTTTTCTTTACGGAGATCGAGTTTTTTTTCATGTGTTTTCCAAAGAGAAGTTAATTTTAATCCCATTGTTATTACTTTGCGCTTTCCCTGCTTCACTTATAGGAGCCGGATTTTATTACGGAATGTTTGATGTAATACCATTTTTGGGTGGAGAAAACTTCTCTGAAGCATTTTCCCCCCTCAGTGATTATCCCTTAGGTCTGTTCATTTTTGGATCTTTGCTTATTGCTTATTGTTTTTCAATTTTCCTCTTTTTTTCTTTCTTTCTTCCTGGAAAATATAAGTTATTAAGCTGGGCAATTGTGGTTTTAATCTTAGGTAGTTCAATGTGGGTAGCAGAATCCAAACCAAGAGAAATGGAAAAGATAATCAGTGAAGCTAAAATAACGGGAGATATCACAAAGTGCAAAAGTATAGCGGGCAAGGAAGGAATTGAAATTAAACGATACGAGTGTTTTAAAGAAGTAGCTATTGTAAAAAAAGACGAAAATTTATGTGAAAAAATCTCGATTTACGCTCCACAATATCGGGAATGCTATATCCAAATTGCTCTAATTAAAAAAAATTCCACAATTTGTGGAAAAATAGAGTATCAATGGCCTAGAGAAGGATGTTATATAGAGGTTGCAAAAATAGAAAAAAATCCACAATTATGTGGGAAAATATTTTCTAGAAAGAATCGTGATAAATGTTACAAAGAAGTGGCTATATCAAAAAAAGATCAAACATTATGTGAAAAAGCAGGAAAATATAAACAAGAATGTTATGAGTATTTCGGAAGATAAAATTAATTTAATTTTCTCTTCGATATGCTTTACTTTGATTTCTAAATTCGGAAATCTTCCCCAAAATCAAGTTCGAAGATACTATAAGATTATGGCAAATAATCGGGAGATGTTTTTACCTGCTTTTTTCGTTTTATGTTTATGAAAAAATGAGATACATCAGTAACACCCTAAATGGTCGAAATTAACTCAATTTGAGAAGATAATGCTGATTAATTTCTTTCAGTAGGTAGTGAAAATCTATGGCAAATAGTCAAAAAGAGGCTAAAATAAACAGAAATAGTAGCTGATAAGGTTTTTACCCTTAGAATATAGGTTAAAACTATTCTAAGGTAAATCTTGCCAAAAGAAACAGATTCTGAAACAATAAAAGTGTTACCGATGTTCTCAGTTAGTGCAGGTTGGGATTTTGTCCAAAAGGCTCCGCCAGTTGGAAATGGGGCATATGAATGTGATAGAATATGAGGAAAAGATATGGTATTAGGTAATTTTGAGCAAATAGGAAAGTTGCCTCTTGGGATCTTTGCCACCGGGATACGGGTAATTTTGATACTTCTTACCGCCTTTTTGGTTGAGCGGTTCTTGAGGGGCCTTATCAGAAGATTAGTTGAGAGCCGGCTTAAAGAGAAAATTTTCAAAAAAGAGAGGCGCGCCCAACTTGAGACCATAATCAGCATTTTTTCAGGGACCAGCCGCTTTATAATATGGAGCATTGCCATTTTGGTGGTTCTGCCGGAATTTGGTATAGACATTAGCCCTATTTTGGCTGGTTTGGGTGTTGCCGGTCTTGCTGTGGGTATGGCGGCAAAGAGCGTTATCTCTGATTTTATTGCCGGGGTTTTTATTGTTTTAGAGGGCCAGTACTATGTGGGAGAGAAGGTAAAAATTGCTGGGGTTGAGGGACAGGTGAAAGAAATCAGTTTAAGAAAAACCGTTATTGAAGACAAGAACGGGCTCTTGCATCTTATCCCCAACAGCCAGATAAAAATAGTTGCTAAAAAAAATGAGTAATCTAGACAATTTTTTAGTTTTCTCTTTTTAGTATTTTTTTGTAGGCCCTTTCATACCCATCTGCCATTTTCTCAACTGTAAAATTTTCCTCAACCCATCTTCGGCATTCCCTTCGGTCTATCTGATCAATTTTTTTAACGGCTTCAATAAATCCTTTTAGGTTTGGTTTGCCTCTTTTGTCAAAGGGTTCTACTATAAATCCAGTTTTTCCGTCTTTTATTACCTCCGGGACTGAACCGCGCTTAAAGGCGATAACCGGCGTTCCGCAGGCCATTGCCTCAATAAAGGTCAAACCAAATGGTTCATTCCACTTTATTGGGCATAAAAGAGCCTTGGCTTGGCCGTAATAACAATGAGTCTGCTGATAGGGAACAAAGCCGGCATATTTTATATTTTCTTTTTTAAGATAAGGCTTTATTTTTTCTTCCCAAAAACTTCCCTTGTCAGGGCCGCCGGCAATTAATAATTTTTCCTTTGTTTTTATTGCTACTTGTATCGCCTCAGTTACTCCTTTTCTATCCAAAAGTCTGCCTAAAAAGAGCAATTGGTTTTTGGGCTTTGGATAAAAAGGGTAGTCAGTTATCTTTATTCCATTGTAAATATTGGCTATCCAGTTGAGATTTGGTGCTTTTTTTTGCTGAAATTTCGAAATTGAGACGAAATACTGATTATCTGTTTGAAATTTCTCAAAAACCACACGCCGCCAGGGGTAAATGGCATCATGAAGGGTGTAGACAATGGGAGTTTTAATGGATGAATAAAAAGCCAAAGGCATTGCTTCGTTTGGGGCATGGATGTGGATTATATCAAATTTTTCTTTTTGACACCTTTTAAATATAAAGGAAAAGAAATATTGTTCCAATAAAACAAGCATTTTTTCCTTGTCTTTAACTTGAAGGTCTGGAGGGACACCTTGCATTTTTAGAAGTTTTCGATTTTTATAGATGGGAGAAATGGGAAGAGGGACGGTTTTAAAGACTTTTGATTTGGAACTGCTTGGTGCAAAAAAAGTTACCTTGTGACCTCTTTTTGCTAATTCCTCAGATATATCTAAAGCTACCTTTAGAGGTGCGTAAAAAAGATAAGATTTATCTTTCATGGGGAAAGGTACCTTAGCCGTAACCGCTACCGCTATTTTTAGTTTTTGTTTTCTTCTTCTATTATTCATTTTTTAACGGATACTTCTTTATAGACTTTTTCGTAATTTTCAACCATTTTTTCTAAACTGAAGTTTTTTTCAACATTTTCTCGGCAGTCTTTGGGATTTATCTTATCAATATTTTTCAAGGCGTTTTTCAATCCTTTAATGCCTTCTTTTGGGGGGACAACAAATCCTGTTTTGTCGTTTTTCACAAGTTCTGGAACCGAGCCCCTCTTAAATCCGATAACCGGCGTCCCGCAGGATTGGGCTTCAGCCATTACTAGGCCGAAGGGTTCATACCAGTTTACCGTCATTAAAAATGCCTTTGCTTTCTGCATTAATTTAGCCACCTCTCTTTTGGAAAGGGGTTGTTCCGGAGATATTTTTCCTATCCAGCGAATTTTCCTTGAGAGATAGGGCTTGACATCTCTATTAAAAAACTTAATATCTTCAACATTCCCGCTCAAAAGAAGTTTAGAATTCGTTTCTCTGGCTAATCTAATTGCCCATCTTACGCCCTTGGGGTCTAAAAACCTTCCCGAGGCATCTTTTGCTTTGGAGAGTCGTCCAATCCAGAGAAGGTATTCCTCTTTTTTGGGAGAGAATTTGTATAAATTGGTATCAACTCCGTTATAAATTGTTCGGTAGATTTTTGTTTTTTTTGCTAATTTTTTCGCTGCCCGGGAGATGGAAACAAAAAATATATTCTTTTGATTGTTAAATAGGGAAAGAGCAGAATCCAATTCTTTTGTCATCTGAGCATGGATTGTTGTTAAAATTGGAGTTTTTATACTTTGAGAAATCAACAGAGGTAAAAATTCTGGATAGCAGTGGTTGTGAATGATGTCAAAATTATTTCCGATTTTTTCTAAAATTTTTGCCTGTCTTGCTAAAAAGGCAGTATGGGCGTAAAAAGGATTTTCAAAAGGTCCCAATTCCTGAAAGGATCTTTTAATCACGGGGATAATTCTTGCCCCAGGCACAATGCTGTTAGCGGTTCCCAGAATTGAAACCTTGTGTCCTTTTTTAACCAGCCCTGAAACCAAATCAAAGATCATCCGGGACCTGGCGGCAGTAATTTTAGAAGTAATCTTCCTTTTCAAAAGGGGGACAATTAGAATTTTCATTTTTTATCTGGTTTTATTATTTCTGACAATCTCCTTATAGAGTTTATCAAATTTTTTAGCAACAATCTGCCAGGTAAATTTTTTCTCTACGATTTCTCGGGCATTTTCTCCCATTTTTTTTCTTAGTTCATCATTTTCTAGAAGTTTATTGACGGCCTCGGCAATTCTTTTGGAATTTCGGGCTTTGACAAAAATTCCATTATGACCAGATTTTACCAACATAGGAATTCCCCCTCTCCGGGTAGTAATAACCGGTGTTTTGGAAGCCATGGCTTCCAAAATTGTTAATCCAAAGGGCTCATCCCAGACAGATGGGGCAACAAAAACATCTGCTCGGTAATAGAATTTGGTTAGTTCTTCAGGAGGGAGGTAGCCTAAGAGATGAACATTTTTTAGTCCTTTTTTCTCCACGAACTCCTTGAGGTATTGCTTTTCAGGTCCCTCGCCGATTAAAACAACCTCTCCCTTAATTTCTTTTGCTGCTTTGACCAGGTATTTTACCCCCTTATGAGAGATTAATCTGCCGGTAAATAAAACGACCCTTTTGTCTTTAAGGTCGTATTTTTCATCTAATAAGGTTGTATCCATATTGTTGGGATAATCTTTTATGTCAACCCCACCGGGGATGACAGAGAGTTTCTTGGAGATTTCTTTGCCAAATGCTTTAATTAATTCTTTTCTGGTAAAGCCACTATTTGCCACAATTCCCCTTGCCGAATTAACAGCATCTTTGGTTAAGGGAAAATATCTCTTATCAGCGTCAAGGGAATAGAGGTCGCTTCCGTGGGATAAAATTAGATATTTTATTCCCGAAAGAGAATTAATGTATCTGGCTACCCAGGTGATTAAAAAAAGGTGGTGAACATGCAAAATATCGGGCTTAAAGTTTGCCACTGCTTCAATGGTTGTGTCTAAATAGGATTTATAGATTTCAGTAATTTCTCTTTCGGACAATTCAGAATATCTCTTTGCCCCTTTTAACTCTGGATGCCCTATATAAACGGGAATTTGAGAGAGAGAAACCTTATATTGTTTGATTTTGTCTTCCAGAAATCTTCTTTCCTCGGGGGCAATTATTCCGATTTTGTGATTTAATTTTAGGAGCTCCTCAACAATTTGCCTTAGCCATTCTCCTGACCCTGAACCCCAAAGAGGGAAGTCATATAAAAATAGAATTTTCATAGGTTTTATTTATTTTTTAAAATCCCGTTTAAGACGGGAGATTATTCTCTAATTTTACTGGGCTAGAGCCTATATGTCAAATTTTACTTCAGTTCAAATTGCCTTTTGATCGGTTTTTTGCTAAAATTTGGTGATGATTGAAAACCCTATTGAGGAAATAAAAAATCGCTTGGACATAGTTGAGGTAATTGGTTCCTATATCAAACTTCAGAAGGCAGGGGCAAACTATAAGGCCCTTTGCCCTTTTCATTCCGAGAAAACCCCCTCTTTTTTTGTCTCTCCTTCTCGGCAGATTTGGCATTGCTTTGGTTGTTCTCGCGGCGGTGATATTTTTAGGTTTGTAATGGAAATAGAGGGAGTGGAATTTGGTGATGCCTTGCGAATTCTGGCTCAAAAGGCCGGGGTGGAGTTAAAGCCAAGGTTCCCTCAGTGGCAAAGATTCAAGACCGAGAGACAGCGTCTTTATGAGATTTGTGAACTTTCCACCAAATTTTTTGAAAAGCAGTTGGCCGGAAGTCAGAACGGGAAGATAGCCAAGGCCTATCTTCTAAAGCGGGGGGTTTCTGAAGAGTCAATTAAAAAATGGCGTCTCGGATGGGCTCCTAATCAGTGGAGAGCCCTGGTAGATTTTCTGCTTTCCCGGGGCTATAAAAAAGACGAGATTGTCAAGTCAGGAGTGGCTATTGAGAAAGAAAATGCTGTCTATGACCGTTTTCGGGGTCGAATTATTTTCCCCATATTTGACCTTAATAGTCAGGTAATTGGCTTTAGCGGCCGGGAGTTTTTAGACCTTGGGCAAAAAGCCAAGTATATCAATACCCCCAATACCCTGCTCTACGACAAGAGCCGGGCTCTTTATGGTCTGGACAAGGCAAAGATAGAGATAAGAAAAAGGGACTATTGCATTTTGGTTGAGGGAAATGTTGATTTAATTATGGCTTCTCAGGCAGGAGACGAAAATACTGTTGCCACCTGCGGCACTGCCCTTACCCCCTACCAATTAAGAGTCTTAAAGAGATATTCAAATAACCTTTTGGTTGCTTTTGATATGGATATTGCCGGGGAAGCGGCGACCAAGAGGGGTATTGAACTAGCCCAATCCCTGGGATTTGATATAAGGGTAGTTCGATTGCCTTACGGCAAGGACCCGGCAGAAATTATTCTTGAGAACAAAAAGGAGTGGAAAGCGGCTGTTAAGGGAGCGGTTTCAATTTTTGATTTTTATTTTGACAGCGCCTTTGGCCAGGCTGATTCTCAAACCCCTGAGGGAAGGAAAAAAATTTTAGGCATCCTTTTGCCATTGATTAAGAGAATTCCCAACAAGATAGAGCAGTCCGATTGGATTCAGAAACTATCTAAAAGATTAAGAGCCAGGGAGGAGGACATTCGCGAGGAATTGGGAAAGATAAAAAGCGAGGGGGGGATATCTCAGGAAGACACCAAGGAGTCTTGTCCGCCTGTCAAAAAGACGCGGAAGGAGATGCTTGAAGAACGATTGGTTCTATTGGCTTTGAAGTTTCCCCAAGATGTTGCTATAATCAGCGATAGGGACCTGGAACTTTTTTCTCCTCAGATAAGAGAGGTGCTCTCTGCCTTAAAAAAGGGAAAGAGGCCCAAATCAGAGGTTTTTAATATTCTCTCTTTTCGGGCGGAAATGGAGAAGTTGGAAGAAAAGGATGTTCAGTCGGAAATGAGGTTCTGTGTAAACTCAATCCGTTCCTTAAATCTCAAGGAAACGATAGATGGGCTTTATCTGGAGATAAAAAGGGCGGAAGAGGAGAGAGACCTCAAGCGGGTTGAACAATTAACAAAAAGGGTCCATCATCTTATTCAATATGGCAAGGAAGACCTCTCCTAAAAAGAAAAAGAGAAAATCAGCGAAAAAGGCAAAGCGTTCTATCTCCCCTAAGAAAAAAACCAGGGGGTTTTTAGATATGGCAAGGATGAAAATGGAAGAGGAAAAGACCGACCAATCTGTTTTATATTCAGACCCGATTCAGATGTACCTAAAGGAAATGGGCAACTTTCCCCGCATCAGCGTTGAAGAAGAGAAGCAGTTAGCCAAGAGAATTGAAAAGGGTGACAAAAAGGCAAAAGAAAGATTAATCCAGGCAAATCTTCGGCTGGTGGTCTCAATTGCCAAGAAGTATGTTGGCAGGTCTCCCAATTTGACATTTTTGGACCTTATTCAAGAAGGAAACATTGGTCTTTTTCGGGCGGTAGAAAAATTTGATTGGCGGAGGGGATATAAATTTTCTACTTATGCCACCTGGTGGATTAGGCAGGCAATAACCCGAGCAATAGCCGATTTTGGGAAAACAATTAGGATACCTGTGCATATGGTGGAGACGATTGTAAGATATAACCAGGTGAGAAGAAAATTACTTCAAGAATTGGGAAGAGAGCCAATGGCTGAAGAAATCGCCGCTGAGATGGGAATAGAGGTTGAGAAGGTTCGTCATATTCAGAATATCTCCCAGCGGGTTGTTTCTTTGGAGACGCCGGTAGGGAAGGATGAAAAAAGCAATATTTTGGCTGAGTTTATTGCCGACAAAAAAACCTCTTCTCCTTCTTCATTGGCTGGTAAGAATATCTTAAAGGAGCGGCTCCAGGAAATTATGGCCGACTTAAGCCCAAGAGAGCGGGAGATTTTAAAAATGAGGCATGGTTTAAGCGACGGCGTGCGTCATACCTTGGAAGAGGTGGGAAAGGAGTTTGGAGTTACCCGGGAGAGAATTAGACAGATTGAAGCCAAGGCTATAGAGAAAATAAGGAAGCACAAAAAACTAAAAAAACTTAAGGAATACTATTAAATTGTGCCGATATAAATGATGAATAAAAAAAATCCAAAAAGGAATAGAGCAAGGGTAATTTTGGTTGTAATGGACGGTTGGGGAATAGCCCCTCCTAGCCCAGGAAATTATATTAGCCAGGCGCGGACCCCAAATTTTGATTATTTTTTTAGTCATTACCCCCATTGCCAAAACAAAGCCGCCGGTCAGGCAGTAGGGCTTCCCAAGGGAACGGAAGGAAATTCTGAGGTTGGACACCTCCATATGGGAGCGGGGAGGATTGTTCTCCAGATGTACGAGGTGATAAATAGGGCTATCAGAGATAAAAGTTTTTTTGAAAACAGGGTTCTCAAAAGAGCCTTGAGTTTTGCCAAAAAGAAAAATTCCTCTGTTCATTTAATGGGTCTTTGTTCAGACGGAGGGGTTCACAGCCATATCAATCACTTGTTGGCGATTCTGAAAATGGCAAAGATGACTTCGGTCAAGAAGGTTTTTATTCATTTTTTTGCCGATGGGAGGGATGTGCCCGAGCGCTCGGCTCTAAGATATCTGAAGATTATAGAGAAGAGAGAAAAAAGATTGAAACTGGGAAGGGTCTCTACAGTTATTGGAAGGTATTATGCCATGGACAGAGACAATAACTGGGACAGAACAAAAAGGGCCTATGATATGCTTACCCTAGGCAGGGGGTTTAAGGCGGAATCAGCCAAGGCGGCGATTGAAAACTCCTACAAAAGGGGCGATCCGACTGATTATTACATCCAGCCAAACGTTGTTGTCAATCAGGATAAAAAGCCCTTTGGATTAATTAGGGATAACGACTCGGTGATATTCTTCAATTTTAGAACAGACAGGCCAAGACAGCTTACCCGCGCCTTTATCAGCCGGAGATTTTCCCGATTTAAAAGAGAGGTTCATCCCCGCATTCTTTTTACAACTATGACCCAGTACGACAAGACCTTTTCCTGCCCATTTGCCTTTAAGGAGTCAGTGGTCAAAAATAATCTTGGTCAGGTTTTGGCAAAAAATGGGTTGAAGCAATTAAGAATTGCCGAGACAGAAAAGTACGCCCATGTAACCTACTTTTTTAATTCCCAAACTGAAAAGCCAAATCCTGGGGAGAAGCGGATTATGATACCTTCTCCGAAGGTTCCCTCCTATGACAAAAAGCCGGAGATGTCCGCCTACAGGATTGTTCCTCAGGTAATAAAACAGATTAAAAAAAATGAATTTGATTTCATCCTTGTCAATTTTGCCAACTGCGATTTGGTGGGTCATTCGGCAAAGAAGGAGGCGATTATCAAGGCAGTAGAGGTTGTTGACCAGTGCGTGGGCAGGGTAGTCAGAGCGGGATTGGAAAACAACTATGTGATGATACTTACAGCCGACCATGGCAGCGCTGAGGAAAAGTTATATCCCGATGGGAATCCCAAGCCGAGCCACTCAACAAATCCTGTGCCCTTCATTATTGTTTCAAACGACAATGACCTAAAAAGAATAAGATTGAAAAATGGAGGGCAAAAAGATGTCGCTCCCACTATTCTCAAGATAATGGGGATTAAAAAACCAAAAGAGATGACAGGAAGACCTTTGTTTTGAAAGCAAATTTTTAGGAATCTTTACAAATGATAAAAGACCACAAGAGGCATTGGTTTGTTTTGCTGATAGCGGTTTTGTCTATTGTTTTAAGCGCTGTTGGTATTATCAGGTATGGAAGATTTCCTTTTGCTAAGACAGACCAGAAAGAGAGAGGGGTTTTGGTAACCAAGGTCATTGATGGAGATACAATAGAGATTGCCGGAGGCAGGAAGGTGCGCTATATTGGCATTGATGCTCCGGAAAGCCTTGACCCAAGAAAGGTGGTTCAGTGCTTCGGAGAAGAGGCCTACAAAAAGAACAAAGAGTTGGTAGAAGGGAAGAGGGTAAGGTTAGAGAAGGATGTTTCTGAAACGGATAAATACGGCAGGCTCTTGAGATATGTTTATGTGGGAGATATATTTGTAAACCGGTACCTTGTCAGGGAGGGATACGCCTATGCCTATACCTTTCCGCCCGATATAAAATATGCTGAAGAGTTTGTTCAAGCCCAGAGAAAAGCCCGGGAAGAAAAGAAGGGGCTTTGGGCTGTCTGTCCAGGCCCAATTCCTTCTACCTCAACCGATTTTGATTTGTCATTGGGCCAAGGCGCCTGCATTGGTATTCAGGAAGCAGAAAACTATGTCGGCAGACACAAATGCGTTGTCGGCAGGGTTTACAAGGTTTTTACATCCTCATCTAATACCACCTTTCTTGATTTTTGCGAGGACTACAGAACCTGTCCTTTCTCTGTGGTTGTTTTTTCTTCAGACTTGCCAAACTTCCCAAATATTGAGCAATACCAAGGCAGGGTGGTTGAGATTGAGGGTTTAATTAGAGCATATCGGGGAAGAACAGAGATTGTTCTTGTCAGTCCTGACCAGATAAAAATTTTGAAATAGGGTCTTGTTATTTGTGATTGCTAACCGCTTTGGTAATAAATCTGCTGAGGCATCTTGCCTCGGGGAGCACGAAGTCGCGGTAAGTAGTAGAAAAAAATTATTCCCAGGCGCTTCTATATCTCGCCGAGCCTTACAAACCTTTTTCTGAAGCACAAACCTATTTCTGGGGCTCGGCTGCGATATGCTCCCCTTAGTCAAGATGCCTCAGCAGGTAAATTATCAAGAATTGTTACTGTAATATGCAACGGGGTATAGCCATAATGCCATTGGACACAGGACATGTGCCAAGGTGGCTGTTTGAGAGAATGGTTAAACTGACTAGAATGATTGTCATTGAGATGGTTTCAGAATATGGGCCTGATGAGTTTATAAAAAGGATCTCCGACCCGGTATGGTTTCAGTCATTGAGTTGCGTTATCGGAATGGATTGGAACAGCAGTGGCACGACCACAATCACCACTGGCGCTCTTAAGCAGGCATTGAAGGGGTTGGAAAAAGACCTGGGAATTTTTATCTGCGGAGGAAAGGGCAAGACATCCAGAAAGACGCCGGAGGAAATCCAAAACTGGGCAGGTGTCTTGGGTTTGCCCTCCTCAAGCGCTGAAGCCCTTGTTTATAATTCCAGAATGTCTGCCAAGGTAGACAGCGCTTTGGTTCAGGATGGCTATCAGATTTACCATCATAATTTTTTCTTTTCCAAAAGCGGCGCTTGGGCGGTCATTCAGCAGGGGATGAACACCATGACTCAAACCGCCAGGAGATACCACTGGTATTCAGAGAAGATTACAGATATAATCTTGGAGCCCCATTCAGGAATTGTCAGTCAGAGGAGGGTTCCGACCTTGAATTTGGTTGCCAAAAAGAGCCAGAATGTTCAGAAAATAAGCGTGGCATTGGTTCAGGGAGGTTATAGGGGGCTAATGAAAGATGTCAGAATTCTAAGAAGGCGCATTTCCAAGTTATCCCGGACAATAACGATAGGATTTAGGGGAGAAAGGTCAACCCTTTTGAAATTGGAAAACAGAGACTTTTTTTGGCATCCGGTTCTCTTGGAGGACCTTTCAAGAAGCAGATATTTAGAAAGGATATTGGCTTACCTCTGCGAACGAAAGCCGGCAAACTACGAGGCGCTTTTGTCAGAAAAGGGGGTAGGACCTAAGACCGTCAGGGCTCTGAGTTTAATTTCAGAACTGATATACGGGGCACAGGCTTCATATGAGGACCCAGCCCGGTATTGCTTTGCCCATGGGGGCAAGGATAATATTCCTTACCCAATTGACAGGTCAACATATGATGCAAGTATTGATTTTTTTCAAAGGGTTATTCAAAAAACCAAGATTCCATTTTCTGAAAAACGAAGGATACTCCAACGGATAAGAGAAAAAAACAGCCCAGGCGAGTATGAGAGATGAAAAAAAAGGTGTCAGTAAAAATGTGATACTGCTCGGAATAGTGAGTTTTCTTAATGATGTTAGCGGCGAAATGGTAATTCCCATTTTGCCTCTTTTTATTGAGTCCTTGGGGGGTGCTGGATTGGCTGTTGGCTTGATTGGCGGATTGAGGGATTCTCTCTCAGCAATTTTGAGGGTTTTTGCTGGATACTGGTCAGACAGAAGCGGCAAAAGAAAACCATTTGTCTTCTTTGGTTATTTAAGTTCGGCTTTTTTAAAGTTGCTTTTGGCTTTTTCCAAGGTTTGGCAGCATATTTTGGTTTTTGCTTCCCTTGAAAGAATAGGAAAGGGGTTAAGAGCGGCTCCCCGGGATGCCATTATTGCTGACTCTATGCCCAAAAGGCGCGGCGGCGCCTTCGGCATTCACCGGGCAATGGATACCTCCGGCGGGATATTGGGCTCAATTTTGGTTTTTCTTTTGTTTTGGTTTTTGCATCTTGATTTGAGAGAAATTATCTTTGCCGCTGGTATTATAGGGCTTTTTTCTTTGCTCCCGCTTCATTTTGTGAAAGAAAAATCAAGACAGCCAAGAGATATAAAACTGAACATTGGCTTAAAGGGGCTGAGCAGTTCTCTAAGGTTGTTTATCTTTGTTTCGGTGGTCTTTTCTTTAGCCAATTTTAGTTATATGTTTTTTATTCTCAGGGCAAAAGACTGCCTTCAGGGGCGGTTTTCCCTAGGGGTGCCTATTCTCTTATATGTGCTTTTTAATATCTTCTATGCCCTTTTTGCCATTCCCTTTGGCAATCTCTCTGACCGCTTGGGAAGGAAAAAGGTCTTATTGTTTGGTTATTTTTTATTCGCTTTAACCTGTTTGGGATTTGCCTTGGCAAACTCTCTAAAGGCATTTTTATTTTTGTTTCCCCTTTATGGCTTGGTCTATGCCATCATTGATGGAAACCAGCGGGCATTTGTTTCTGATTTAGCCCAGGATAAATTACGGGCAACAAGTTTGGGAACATTTCACACTGCCACTGGTCTGGCCACCCTGCCAGCCAGTTTAATAGCCGGATTTCTTTGGAGGTTCAATCCAAGCGCGACTTTTATCTATGGTATGCTTGTCTCTGGATTGGCATCTGTCCTGCTTATTGTTTTTAAGAAGCGGATTGACATAATATGAATCTGAATTTGTCTCTCTTCTATTTTTTTAATAACCTGGCGTGCAGGTCTGAGGTTTCTGATTGGATTATTGTTTTTTTGGCAGATTATCTGCAGCATCTTCTTGTTGCCATTTTTATTCTATTTTTGTATTTTTCCTCCTATTCGTTCCGGAAAAAGATTTATATATTTCTGGTTGTAGGCATTTCAGCCCTCTTTGCCCGTTTTGGCATAACAGAATCTGTCCGTTTTTTTTATCACCATCCCCGTCCTTTTGCTGTCCATTCTGTTTGTCAACTTCTCTCTAAGAGCGGATGGTCATTTCCCTCAGGTCATGCCTCATTCTTTTTCGCTATGGCTACAGCGATTTATTTTTACAATAGAAAATGGGGAATAGGATTTTTTATTGCCGCCCTCCTTATGAATATCAGCCGAATTGCCGCCGGGATACATTATCCTTTTGACATCTTAGGAGGAATGATTGTGGGCATTGGAAGCGCCTGGATTGTTGCCTTTTTTGTTCAGGCTCTCTTTGCCAGAGATAAAAAGTGAAGCCCGCAGGTTAGCGGGTTTAACGGGGCATTTGACATTTTGCTTCAGGCGGTTTAAGATTTAGAAATATGTTTGTTTTGATTTTTTTCTCTTTGGCGATAGTTGTCTTGGCTGTTATTTTTGCCGTTCAGAATCCAAATGTTGTTCAGGTGAGTTTTTTGGCATGGAAGACAAACGCTCCCCTTGCCCTAGCCCTTCTTGTTGCTTTTATTCTCGGGTTTATTTTGGGCTTGCTGATTTTGACCTCAGGATTAATAAAAAGAGGACTTTTGGCTTCTAAACTGGGCAAAAGGGTTAGGGAGTTGGAGGAGGCATTGGAGAAAAAAGAAAGAAAAGAAGAGGAGAAGCAAAGGAAAGAACAAGAGGAAAAAGATGTCACCCCTATATCTTGAATTCAATAACATCGCCGTCCCTGACAATATAATCTTTTCCTTCCACGCGGAGCATTCCTTTTTTTGCCGCTTGAGTCCAGCCGCCTAACTCAATCAGTGTTTGCCAATTAATTACCTCTGCCTTGATAAATTTCTTTTCGAAGTCACTGTGGATAACCCCCGCCGCCTTTATTGCCTTTGTGTTTTCTTTTATTGTCCAGGCGCGGGTCTCATCGCGTCCTGTGGTTAAGAAGGTAATAAGTCTCAGAAATCTATAACAGGAGGAGATAATCTGGTCTGTTCCATCTTGGTTAATGCCCAATTCCCTTTTATAGTCTCTTTTTTCTTGTTCATCTAGTTCCCCGAGGTCTGCCTCAAGTTTTATGTCAACCTCTACGAATGGGAGGTTAAGATTCAGGTCTTTTAAAATTTTTTCCAATTCTTGGGGATTTTTTTTGCTTTCTATTTTGCTGTTAAAGACAATAATCATCGGCTTGGCGGTCAAAAGGCACAATGGTTTTAGGAGGTCCTTTTCATATTGGTCAAACTCTTTTTGATTTAGGAGTTGTCCTTGTTCTAAATAGGCCTTTGCTTTTTGAAAAACTGCCAGTTCTTTCTTTTTCTCTTCATCTCCTGACCTTGCCTCGCTTGAGACTTTTTCAATTCTCTTTTTGAGCGTTTCTATATCTTTCATTATAAGTTCTAAATTTATTGTTTCGATGTCTCTTTTGGGATTTATTGTTTTGTCTATATGAACAATCCCTCCATCCTCAAAGATTCTTACCAGATGGGCAATTCCGTCTACCTCCCTTATTTTTGCTAAAAATTGATTGCCCAATCCTTCTCCCTTATTCGCCCCTTTGACCAGTCCGGCAATGTCAACAAACTCAATAGTACTTGGGGTGATTTTTTTAGAGTTAGAAAGAGCGGCTAATTTTTCAAGCCGCTTGTCCGGCACTCTTACCACCCCTACATTGGAGTCAACGGTACAAAAGGGATAATTGGCGATGCTAATCTCTTTTTTTGTCAGCGCCTTAAACAATGTGGATTTGCCCACATTTGGCAGACCGACAATACCTACTGATAATGGCATAATTTATTTAACAATTTATTCAACTATAACCCTTAATACCTCTTCAATTGAGGTGATTCCCTGAGCGGCTTTGACAAATCCATCTTCAACCATTGTCCTCATTCCTTCTTTTTTTGCCCGTTGTTCAATTTCTTCTGTCCTTGCGCCCTTGACAATTAACTCCTTAATCGTTTCAGTAACTGCTAAAACCTCATAGATTCCAATTCTTCCCTTATAGCCCTCAGGACATTCCTTGCTCGGTTTGGGACGAAAGAAGGGAATACTTTTGATGTCCTGTCCCTTTTTGATTAGTTTCTCCTCTTTAAGTATTTTTTCAATGCGACTCAGGTCGCAGTACTTGGCAATTGTTTTTAATTCAGCGTCCTTCAGGTTGTATTTTTCTTTTCCTTCGCAGAGCCGTCTGACCAAACGCTGGGCCAAAACCATATTTAGGGTTGAGGAGATAAGAAATGGTTCAACACCCATATCCAAAAGCCGGGGTATAGCGCCGGCAGCACTGTTTGTATGGAGGGTAGAGAGAACCAAATGTCCGGTTAGGGCGGCATTGACTGCCAAAGAGGCGGTTTCTTTATCTCTGATTTCTCCTACCATTAGGATATCCGGGTCCTGCCGGAGTAGACTTCTAAGACCGGCGGCAAAGGTCAAGCCAATTTTAGGATTCACCTGTGTCTGGTTGATTCTGGGCATTCGGTACTCCACCGGGTCTTCAACAGTTGAGATGTTAACCTCGGGAGTATTCAAAATTGCCATCATGCTATAGAGGGTGGTTGTTTTACCAGAGCCGGTAGGACCAGTAACCAGAATTAGCCCTACTGGTTTTCTTAAATTCGTCTGAACCCTTTCCAGCGCCTCGTTTCTTAATCCTAGACCTTCTAAACTTATTGCTCTGGTTGTTTCGGGTAGCAGCCGCATTACAATTTTCTCTCCGTTAAACACAGGCAGTATTGAAACCCGAACCGAGTATTTCATTCCCTCGGTTTCAATCTTAAACCGACCGTCTTGGGGAAGCCGATGTTCGTCTAATTTTAGATTGGAAAGAACCTTAATCCGAGCAACAATTCCCGGACTTACAATTTTAGGCAGGGTCATGGCATCGTGAAGAACGCCATCAATCCGGTAACGGACCAAAACTTCTTTTTCCATCGGTTCAATGTGAATATCAGATGCCCTTTGGAGAATAGCGTGTTTTAGGAGCGTATCAACAATTTTGATTATGGGAAGTTTCTCTGCCGCTTCTTTTAGGTTTTCTCCTTTTTCGCCTTTTTCCTTTTCCTTTATAGTTTTGACATTCTTTGCTTCGCTTTTTATTATGCTACCAAACTCGCTTTCTAGGCTCTGGGCATATTGGCGTAAAACATTTTTGATTGATGCCGGGGTGGTTAGCCGGGGGAGTATTCGGAGATTGGGTTCTTTTTTTCTGATAAATTCAATTGTTCTGAGGTCCTCGGGATCCAGCATTGCCACCTCCAGATTGTTTCCCCTTTTGCGGAAGGGAACGATATTATGGCTTTTGGCAAGGGGCTCGGGAATTATTTTCAGTATATCGGGGTCAATGATTTTTTTCTCTAGGTTGACAAAAGGAATTCCTAGGATGTATGCCTCAAGTTTGAGGAGTTGCTCCTCGCTGATAAGCCCTTTGGAAACCAAAACATGGCCCACTGGTTGGTGGCTTTTCTTGGCTTCTTTAAGGGATTGATTAAACTGCTTTTCATCAACCAGCCCGGCGTCTAAGAGAAACGCCTTTAATTGCTGGGGTTCAACATGCATAGGAAAAACTGCCGAACTATTTTCATTTTTCTAAGGCGGCTTTTATTTTGTCCACTACCTCTTTCAGACTATAATTTGCCTTGACCAAATAGGTGGTTGCTCCCAATTCCATTGCTTTTTCTACATCTTTTACTTCTTCCAGATTGGTTAAAACAATTACCGGGATGTTTTTGGTTTCTTCATCTTTTTTTAATTGCTTTAGCACCTCAAAACCAGAGAGTTTTGGCAGAATAAGGTCAAGGAGGATAAGGTCTGGCTTTTTTGTTTTTGCCGATTTGATTCCTGTCTCCCCATCCAGAGCACTTATTACCTCATAGCCATTTTCTCTTAAGACCTCTCCGAGTGTTTTCTGGAGAGCCGACTCATCTTCAATAAATAAAATGCGCTTCATAGAGAAATTGATTATTTTATTGGCAGTGTAAACCAGAAGGTCGACCCTTTTCCCTCCTGGCTTCGAAAGCCGATTTTGCCTTTTGCCTTTTCAAGGATTGATTTAACGATATAAAGTCCAAGCCCTGAGCCTTCGGTTTGGTATCTCGAGGCATTCTTTGACCTGAAAAATTTTTGAAAGATATATTTTTGGTCCTCCTTGGGAATTCCTACTCCATTATCCTTTATTTCAAAATAAAGGCTCCCGTCCTTCTTTTTGAGTTTAATTTCTATTTTTCCCTTGCCCTTGGTATAGCGAATGGCATTATCAATGAGATTTTCAATAACCAATTTTATTTTGGACCTGTCACTGAGAACCATCGGAAGGTCTTTTTCTGCCTGAAAGGATATCTCCGTGTTGGAGGCCTTAGAGAAGGAGTTAAAAGAAGAAATCAATTCCTTGATCAGTTCTTCAAGAGAGAACCTCTCTTTTTTGAAAGACAATCTGGCAGTTTCAATTCGGGAGACGGTCAAAAGGTCTTTCACCAGTTCCCTCATTCTGTCTGAGTTTTCCCTAAGAATACTGAAATATTCCAATTGTTTTTCTTCAATTTTTCCCATCCTTCCAGACATTAAAATCTCCAGGGCCCATCTCATATTTGAAAGAGGAGACCTTAATTGGTGGGAGACGATGCTGACAAACTCTGATTTTAACCGGTTGGCTTGGGCTAATCTTTCAAAGCTTCGGCTGATAAGATAGGCGATGATAAGCAATACAGCGGTAATAGAGAGGACGAGGAGGAGGACGATTTCCGGATCCTTGATGTATCGGGTTCCAAGGGCATATGTAGTAGTGGAGGAGAAAATAATAACCAGCCCCATTATCAAGAATAAAAACTGGGGGCATTGACTTATGGGAATATTATACTTTCTACACTGGTCAAAAAAATCCAATTGAGAAAAAAATTTTTTAATCGCCATTTCTCTATTTATTTCTATAATTATATCAATTGACTAAAATAAAACAAGGTGGTATATTTATTTGTCCACCTTTAAGCATCTGTTTATCTCCGGGGGCTGGTGTAATGGTTAACATAGGCGCTTTGGGAGCGTCTGATTGGCGGTTCAAGTCCGCCGCCCCCGATAAAGAGAAACTTTACCTTCAGGTTATATTAATCAGGTTATATTAATTCAGTGTTGCTAATTTTGGCAATTTCGCTATTCATTGCCCTGAGATACTCAGGATTTAATTTGTGGATGTCATTTTCTCCGCAGGCCCCGGCTATCATTTTTATTTCTTCTGTGCAGTTCTTAATATAATTGGCGATATTTTCAGCCGCCTGTTGAACATTTAGGTTTTTTCTTAATTGAGGGTCCTGGGTTGCGATTCCCTTGGGACACTTTCCCAAATAACAGAGCCCGCATCGAATACAACCCATTGCTACTAATAGAGAGGTAGCGCAAAAGACCGCATTTGCTCCTAGGGCCAGTGCTTTGGCAAAATCGCCTCCTGTGGTTAGTCCTCCGCCTATCCATAATTCTTGTTTTGCTCCCAACCTGTCTAAAACCTTCCTTGCTTTTACTAAAGCAGCCAAGGTTGGTAAACCCACTTCATTTAACATCACTTCAGGGGCTGCTCCTGTTCCGCCCTCTAATCCGTCAATGGCAATTATATCGGGATTGGCCTTGACTGCCAATTTAACATCTGCCTCAATATCTCCTGCCCCAAGTTTGATAATAATAGGCACCCCTTGGGTAATCTCTCTCAACCAAGATACCTTTTTCTTTAGGTCTTCAATGTTTTCTATGTCAGGATGATAAGCAGGTGAATGAACGTTTTTGTCAAGTGGCACATTTCTAATTTTGGCAATTTCTTCTGTAAGTTTTTCCTTAGGCAGTAGGCCGCCCTGACCTGGTTTTGCCCCTTGACCTATTTTGATCTCTATAGCATCCGCTTTCTTTAAAATCTCTTCAGTAATTCCAAATCTACCCGTAGAATATTGAACAATTAATTTTTTTGCAGATTCTCTCTCTTCCGGAAGCATTCCTCCTTCACCGGTGTTTGCCATCGTGCCAGTTATTGTTGAGGCCTTAGCCAGGGCTATCTTTGCTTCTCGGGAGAGGGCTCCAAAACTCATTGCTCCAAAAACAATCGGCGTATCAAGTTCTAAAGGTCTTTTGCTATTCTTCCCCACAATTGTTTTTGTAGAAATTTCCTCTCTGAAGTAGTCCACGGGCTTTTTTGCCAACTGGGCGGGCAGAAAAACCAAGTTATCAAAACTAATTCTGCCAAATTTGTCTGACCTTCCACTGGCTTTTGGGACGCCTTTTGTTCTATCTAAGACCTGCTTTAATAATTTCTTCTTTTTTTCTTCCAGCATAAACAGCATTTAGTGATGCCTATAACCAAATATTGTTGGAATGAACTAGGTTATCAAAGAAAATTTATTGTGTCAAGGAAATCCAAGCCAGCAGTGCCTTTAGGCAGGTAATTATCACTACTCGGATTTTAAAAATATTGAGATTATGAAAACCGATGTGTTTACCAATATAATTAAAGGACCTGCCGGGATGTGGGTAAGTTTAAAGAGAAACATCCCCAAGATAGCAGAAACCATCCCTATTATTAGGGAGCCGAGGCTGTATCGACCAAGGGTTGTGCTGAGATTGCGGGCGCTGGCCGCTGGGATAATAAACAAGGCAGCCGTCAGGAGGATTCCCACGATTTTGACTTCTAAGGCTACCATTAGGGCAAGAGAGGTTAAATAAATCAGATTGTATCTTTTTACATTTACCCCTTCTGTTTTTGCCAAATCTTCTGATATCTCCAAGAGAACCATCTTTTGGTAAATTTTCTTGATGACAAAAAAGATAACCAATCCTAAAATTACTGCCAAAATGGTATCTATTGGGTTTACCTTGGTGATATCTCCTATAAGGGCTTCTTCTGCCTGGGAGAGCGGCAGGATTACAAAGCCCAAGGCAACCCCAGCGGCGAAGACCAGCCCAGTTAATGCCTCTATTGAGAGTTTGGTTCTGGTTTTTAACCACCATATTATTACTGCTCCCAGGGATATGCTTAAAAGCGCGCCCAAGAAAATGTTGTAGTGATAGATTAAAGACAGAGCCACCCCTGGCAGGGCGAGGTGACCCAAGGGCCCTCCTACCAGAGCCATTCTTTTGCTAATCATTAGAGAACCCAGATAGCCGGCTACCCCTCCGATAAAACTTGCTGTAATCAGGCCTAAAATGAATTGAGAAGGCATATCAATGTTTGTGTTTGTAAAATTTAATTTTATCGCTGTAGAGGGTTTCTAGGGTATCGGGAGTTAGAACTTCTTTTGGAGGACCTGAACAAATTCCTTTCTTGTAGAGACAGAGAACATTTGTTGCCCGACCATAGACAATGTTTAAATCGTGGGTTATCAATAAAATAGTTAGATTTTTTTCTTGCCAGAATTTTTCTAAAAGAGAATAGATTGTTTTTTCTCCTCCGATGTCAATTCCAGTGGTTGGTTCATCAAAAAATAAAACATCGGGATCTCCAACCAGCGCCCATCCGATTAGCATTCTTTGGAACTGACCGGAGGACAGATCGCTCGGATTTTTTTCAAGAAATCTTTTTTCTCCTAAACCAACGGATTTTAGGATTTTAGAGATTTTTTCTTCAGAGACATTCTTAAATTTGTAAAAGTCCTTAACTGAGATGGGCAACTTTTTGAATTCCGAAGGAGAGAGGCGTTCAGGAAGATAACCAAATTTGATATCTTTTTTGCTCCAAATGATTTCTCCTTGGTAGGGGATCAATCCAAGCAGTGCCTTAAAGAGGGTGGTTTTTCCCGCTCCATTTGGTCCCAAGATAATAAAAAATTCTCCTTTTTTGACCTCAAAAGACAGGTTTTCAATAATTTTCTCCTTGCCGTCTATTACTACACTGAGATTCTTTACCTTCAGAATTGTTTCAGGCATTTAATTTTGGTTGGTCGCTATTTTAGTATACAATATGCGTCAAGCGATTATAGGCCAAAAAAAGAAAACAAGGCCGATTTGGACTTGTTTTTCTTTTGAAGAATTGGTAAAATTAAGGAAGATATTTTCTGCGGGTATCGTATAGCGGCATTACCCGATCCTTCCAAGATCGTGAGAGGGGTTCGACTCCCCTTACCCGCTTGTTTTTTTATACTCGAAAAAAGCACAAAAACTGGAGGATCTATAGCCCAATTGAAGGAATGACATGGCAAAAAAAATTATTGATGTTCTACTTGTGATAACTTTTGTTGTTTTTCCCTTTTCGGTGTTTGCTGATGGAGCTGCCATTAGACCATTGCCCAAGGGTGATTGGACCTGGGTTGATGAAAATAGCCAGCAGGCATTTATTAATTATGAGGAGGGGACGGAAAAGTTGATTATAGCAGTTGATTTTGAAGAAGGAAACTCAGATATTGCTTGGATAATACCCGTTCCCAGCACGCCAGAGAAAGTGGGTATAGATATTACTTCTGAACCGCCAATCTTTTTCGGAGACGATGTAATATCAAAAGCAAAAATTAAACTTTCTGAGAATCTTAAATACTCATATTATGGAGGTTTGCTTAGTCAAATTTGGACCTTTCCTCTTTCAATAATTTTTGTTTCATTAGGTGGTGCCAGAGGAGGACCTAGTGGCGAAATGGTTTCTAGTGATTTAGTTTCTATAGAGACTCATATAGAAAAGGCCGGAATGGTTGCAGAGGTTATAACCGCTAAAAACAGCCAAGCCATCTATAATTATTTTTCTCAAAAAGGATTTAGTATAAAGCAAGGGAGTATTTCCGAATTGAATTCTTATATAGAGAAAGATTACTCTTTTGTTGTTTCTTGGATTGCTTCTGGAGCAGTGAGTGAAGAAAGCAGAGGGCAACGAGGGATTTTTATCAGTTTTCCTACATCAAAGATTTATTACCCCTTAATTCTTACCAGTGCCTATGGTGAGCGAGAGATACCTATTACAATTCGGGTTTTAGACCACGTTAAGCCAGAAATTTTTTCAGAAATAAAGCCCTATACCGAAGTAAGTTATTTTACAGAGAGAACAAAAGGATACGGTGGCGCTCGCGATGCTAGGTGCACAGCTGATATGACTCAATTCAGATCCCTAATGGAGCTGTATCGCGACGACCACAACAGATATCCTGTTTCACTTCAAGAATTAGAAAATGACAAAGAGAGAGAAGACGAGACACAAACTTTATTAGAAGATATTCATAAGAACTGCAAAACTCGTCCCTCATACAGCAGTAAAAGTAAAGATGATTATACAATGACATTACTCATAGGGCGAGGATTATTTGTAATTGATTCATCTGGCTTCGCTGGTTTTATAGATAAAGAAGAGTTGATCTCTCCGGAATTAGAAAAATTCTATGGAACTAAAAAACCATGGAAGGGAGAAGCAGAATATACCAAGATAAGCATCAATGCCCCAGCTAAGTTGTTAAAAAAAGACTTATGGATGAAAAGCGGTAGGCCATTGAAAATTTCTTTTGCTTCATGGATTACTAATAACTCTCTAGTTGTTCTATTGTTTCTGTATTTATTAATTGTTGGCATTACTTCCTTTGTAGCTGGAGGACTTGCCGGTTTGTTATGTTTCCGTAAATTTAAAAAATATGCACTATTGGGACTCAGTAATATCTTTACGCTAATTGGTTTAATTTTAACTTTTAATTATACAAGGAAGAGGCGAGGAGAAGATATTAGACATTTGAAGGTTGGCTTTATCTTTTTATTTTCAGTAATTTTTATATCTTTGTTAATTCTTATACCATTAATTTCAGTATTATGGAGGAAGGAGGTAGGCCCGTGGTTTTTACCTGTTGTGCAGTTGCTGGGATAGTCATTGCTGGAGGAATTTTATTATTAATTGACTTTCTCTTGAACAAAATTGGCCTCAAAAATAAAGCAAATAGAGCAATCCTTACAATAGTTTTATTTGCTATTCTTTGGATAGCAATAGTTTTTTTTATTCTTTATTATTTGTTTTTAACAATTCTATGGAGTATGAGTTATTAAGATAATAAAAAAATTTGAGGCCTATAATATGTAATATAGGTTCTTAAAAGGGTGTTTAGTTAGAAGGACTAACTACATCCTATTTTGCGTATTCTACCACCCTTACCTCCCTGATAACGTTTACCTTTATTTGGCCCGGATAGCGCAGTTCTTCTTGTATTCTATTGGCAATATCCCTTGCCAGTTTTTTTGCCTCTAGGTCATCAATCTCTTCTGGTTTTACAAAAACCCTAACCTCTCTTCCTGCCTGCAACGCCCAGCATTTCTCAACCCCTGGGAATGACGAGGCAATTTCTTCAAGTTCGGAAAGCCGTTTAAGGTAATTTTCCAGTGTGTCTTTTCTTGCTCCCGGCCTGGCTCCTGATATTTGATCTGCTACCTGAACCAAGACTGCCTCCAAAGATTCGTAGGGGTACTCTTCGTGGTGTGACTTCATTGCCGAGATGACCTCTTTTTCTACGCCGAACCTTTCTAAAATTCTTATTCCGATGTCCACATGGGACCCCTCTATTTCTTGGTCAACTGCTTTCCCAATATCATGGAGTAGTCCGGCTTTTTTGCAAACAATACTGTTGGCTCCTATTTCGTCAGCCAGCCCAGCAGCCAAGAAAGCCACCTCAATAGAATGGCTTAAGACATTTTGGCCATAACTCGTTCTGAACTTCAGCCGGCCTAAGAGTTGGCTTAATTTTGGAGGAAGGTCCAAAATTCCGGTCTCCAGACAGGCCTGTTCTCCAGCCCTTTTAATCTGGAGGGAAATTTCTTGTTTTGCCCTTTCAACCATTTCTTCAATCCGCGCAGGCTGAATCCTGCCATCCAGAATCAGTTTTTCAAGGGCAATTTTTGCTACCTCCCGTCTGATAGGGTCAAAACTGGAGAGAAGGACAAAACCCGGGGTTTCGTCAACAATTAGTTCAACCCCGGTCAGTTGTTCAAATGTTCTGATATTTCTTCCCTCTTTTCCGATAATTCTTCCTTTTATATCATCAGAGGGAAGAATTACCTGGGTAGTGGTGATTTCTTGGGCTTGGGAAACGGCGCACTTTTGAATAGCAGTAGAGAGAATTTCTTTTGCCCTTCTTTCGTATTGCTCCCATCCGCCAGTTTCCAGTTTTTGGATTCTTTCTAAAAATTCTTTTTGATGTTCCCTTTCCACCTTTTCAAAGAGTTTCTCTTTCGCCTCTTCCTCTGACATCCCAGAGATTTCTTCTAATTTCTTTGAAAGTTTTTCCTTCAGCGATTCAAGGGATGCCTTAATCCTCCTTAATCTATCTGCCTCTTTGTGAAGTTCCTCCTGTTTGTTTTCTAAAATCCGAGCCCTTTCGTCTAAACTGCTTTCCCTCTTTAGTAAGAACCTTTCATTCTTGATTAGTTCCTCTCGCCTTCTGTCTTCTTCTTTTTTCGCCTTTTCAATTATCTCTTGAGCCCTTTCATTTGCCTCAGATAAGATTTTTTTCTGTTTTTCCTTCGCCTCGTCAAGCCGTCTTTTCAACAGGAGTTCTATTGTTTCGCTTTTCTTTCTGGCTATTGACTGACGAGCATAATAACCCAAAATAGCGCCCAGAGAAAACAATAAAATCCCTGCCCAAATTAAGGTAAGTTGGTTCATAATCCAAAATTAAATTAAGAGATCTGGTTGACATTTTTTTTTCAAAAGTAGTTTATCAAAAAATCCTCTTTATGTCAATGTTTGGTGTTTTATTTTTTTTCTCCCAGGCGTGCCGTTAGGACAATTTTTTTGCCCTGGCGTAGGACATTCATCTTAATTTCCTCGCCAATTTTATGTCCGGACAGAATCCTATCCAAAGAATTTTCCGCGGTAATCTTTTCTCCGTTTATCTCTAAGATAATATCGTATTCTTTTAGCCCCGCCTTATCAGCCGCTGAACCCTTTATTATCGGTGTTTCTCCCAGTCGTTCTCTTATAATCATTGCTCCGTAGGTAACCGGCAGTTTATGCACCTTGGAAATACCCTCGTTCAGAATGATATATCTTATTCCCAGAAAGGGCATTTTCATTTCTCCGTATTTTTTCACCTGTTCAAGGTCTTTCTTGGCGTAGTTAATCGGTATGGCAAATCCGATATTCTGGGCGCCTAGAACCATCGCCGTATTAATGCCGATTACCCTTCCTTCCATATTGATCAAGGGTCCGCCGGAGTTGCCCGGATTAATAGCGGCGTCGGTTTGAATTAGCCCCTTTAATCTTGCTGCTTGTCCCTGTGTCTGGTAGGCAGTGATGAACCGAGAGAGGCCAGAGACAATGCCGGCGGAGATTGTATCCTGAAATTCCCCCAAGGCATTGCCTACAGCGATAACAGATTCTCCCAATTTAATTTTTTCCGAATCCCCCAGTTCCAGATAGGGGAAGGAATCTCCCTTAATCTTCAAGATTGCCACATCGTTAATAGGGTCGCGGGAAATTACCTTTGCAGGGTAGGTTTTTGTGGGTTCTAAAACCACTGAATATTCTGCTTCTTTATCTGAGACTACATGCTGGCAGGTTAAGATGTATCCGTTGTCAGAGATAATAAAACCCGAGCCGCCTCCTATTTTTTTCTTTTCAGATTTACCTTTTTGGATTTGTGGCACGACAAAGTTTTTATCTCCGAAGGGAAGAAAATAATAACCCTCAATTTTTGGCAGGTCCTTAGAGACCACAATTGTGATAACCGCCGGGCATATCCTTTTTGCTAACTCAACAATCGGAGATTTTTCCATAATTATCATTATACCATAGCATAAAATCTTGTAAACGAGAGAGAGATTTGATATAACAATAATTAAGAAAGGGTCTTCTGCCCCCGTAGTTCAATGGATAGAACAGGAGACTCCTAAGCTTCTGATGGGGGTTCGATTCCTCCCGGGGGCAATCTCACGGGCCCATAGCTCAGTTGGCTAGAGCGCCGGCGTGGCACGCCGGAGATCGTGGGTTCGAGTCCCACTGGGTCCACTTCCTATTAAATCTAGGAATTGCTTTCTGCTCATTTTTGCCTGCGGGGCGGCGGAAAAGGCCGCCGCTCTGCCGTGTTTAACTTGGGATATTAGATAATTTAAATTAAAATGTTAAACAATTTATGGCGTTGAGCCTTCCGGCATTTGTCTTTTTTATATATTTTCCTTCGCCTAATAATTCTTAACTACTTATGTTTTGGCTTCTCCTTGCATTCTTAACAGCCTTGTTTGCGTCACTGAAGGATGTTTTCAGTAAAAAGAATCTAAAAGACATCGATGAGTATGTAGTCTCATGGTCCTTAAGATTTTTTGCTTTGCCTTTTTTAGTTCTCCCCTTGTTCTTTGTTAAGATGCCCTCCTTGGGAAATCGGTTTTGGATGGCCTTGTTTATTGGAGGTTCTCTCAATGTTATTACAACAATACTTTACATGAAAGCCATAAAGTATTCAGACCTGTCCATTACCATTCCGATGCTTACATTTACCCCATTGTTTCTTTTGATAACTTCTCCGCTAATCCTTGGTGAGTTTCCAGATTTTCTAGGCCTTATCGGTGTTATTCTAATTGTGTTAGGGTCCTACACATTAAATATTAAGCGAAGACATGAGGGCTATTTTGCACCATTTAAGGCGCTTCTAAGAGAAAAGGGACCAAAACTAATGTTGCTTGTAGCCTTTATATGGAGCATAACCTCTAATTTTGACAAGATCGGTGTTCAAAATTCTTCGCCTATTTTCTGGCCTATTGGGGTAAATATATTTATGACATTGGCTATGTTTCCAATAATGCTGTACAAATCACAGGGAAGTTTAGGGCAGATTTCAACAAGTTATAAATCATTATTTCCAATCGGCCTTTTTAGTGCTTTATCATTGATATTCCAGATGGCCGCAATAAATTTGACGCTCGTGGCATATGTTATTTCCGTAAAACGAACCAGCGCGATAATGAGCGTATTATTTGGCTATTTTATTTTTAAGGAAAGAGGTATAAAGGAAAGATTAATTGGTGCCACAATAATGATTATTGGAGTTTTACTGATAACATTATCTTAATTGAGCAGAAACTTGCCCCGCAGGTTTACGGCCCTGCGGTTGTTTTATGACTTGTCATTAATGATTTTTTGATAAGTAGAGGGGTAGGTTAGAGGCCAAGATGGCAGTTATGAACCCAAAAATCCATTAATGATCAGATTGGTGGCTTCCTTCTCGCTTAAGCCCCTCATTCTTAAATAGGTCAATTGTTCTTGGGCAATTTGTCCAATTGATGCCTCGTGGGTTAGTTGGGCAAGTTTATTCCTGCAATCTAGTTCGGGAGTTAAAAGAATCTCGGATTTTTTATCAGTTAACAATCCCTGACAATCCAGGTGGCCCTTAGCCTTTGAGTCAGCGACAATCCGTGACCGAGCCAAAACCTTAGATTCTTCCTTTCCAACCAACCTAAGATTGATGATCCCTGAAGCCCCATTTCCTTTTAGAACCATAACATCTTTTATCTCTGTTTTGGTTTTAACGCAATTTGCCCCTATTTTTACATTACAAACTGCTCCGGCAGATAAATTAAACAGGTTGCTTGTCTTGAGTTTATTAGGAGTGAAAAGAGTTCTATAGAAGTAGTCCAGTTTTGAATTTTTTTCAAGAAAAAATTCATAATTTGTTTCAACAATGTCTTTCTCTCCCCACAAATGAATATGGTTGTATTTCAAAGAGGACCCTTCTCTTAAAACAATTTTTCCTTGGGCTTTATGGGTCGCGAGGAGATTTTTTTTCAGGGCGCTGCAGGTTCCCTGGAGATGAATTTTCAGGTTTTTCTCTATAACTAAAAGATTCTGGAGTTTTTGGCTAACATTTTGACCGCCAATAGAGACACAGGTGGAAAGGGGAGTATTTACCTGCTCTTTGACCCAAACAAAGTATCCTTCCTTTGGCTTTCTAGAAAAATAGTTTCTTGTCCATTTGTATTTTTTCCATGCTTCTGGACTAGAAAGAATAACGGTTCCTTTTGCCAGATAGATATTTTTTATTTTATGGTCAATCTGCCAGTAGTTTACATTTTTTGCATTTTCCATAGCCGTATTTTTTAATTATCCTTAAAACCTTTTTGTAGTTTCTCTCTTGGCAAATGATTTTGCCTTGTATCATTACATTAATCAAGTCTGGTTTTAGATAATTAATAAGTTGACCTTGGTGGGTGATAATCAAGAGAGCAGTTTTCTCTTTCACCAGTGCCTGCCTGATTGTTTTTGAGATATGCTCCAATTTTTTGATATCCAATCCAGAATCTATCTCATCAAGAATTGCCAGTTTTGGATGCAGAGCGATAACCTGAAGTAGTTCTGAGACCTTTTTCTCTCCTCCGGAAAAATTAACATTTACTTCTCTTTTCAAGAATTCTTTTTCTTCATTTGTTCGTGGTTCCTTTTTTGAGATTTTTGCCAAAAGCGAGGATAGTTTAATTCCCTTTATTGCCGGCGGCGACTGCCACGCCAACGCAATTCCTAATTTTACCCTTTTTTCAGGTGAAAGTTTGCTTATATTTTTGTTTTCAAAGACAATTTCCCCTCTGGAAATTTTATATCTTTGGTCTCCGGCAATAACCTGAGCCAGGGTGCTTTTTCCTGAGGCATTGGGACCTAACAGTGCCTGAACCTGTCCCTTTCTGATTTGAAGATTTATGCCTTTTAATATCTTTTTCCCTTCGGCTTGAACCTCTAAATTTTTAATCTCCAATAGTATCGGCATATATTTTCCTCAAATTTTTGTTTGTATTATCTGACCACTTCAGTAACAATTCTTGATAAATTTCCTTGCTGAGGCATCTTGTTGAGGTGGAGCATATCGCAGCCGAGCCCCAGAGGAAGGATTGCGTTTTAGAAAAAGTTTGAACGGCTCGGCGAGATATAGAAGCGCCTGGGAATAAATTTCTTCTTACTACTTACGGCGACTTCGTGCTCCCCGAGGCAAGATGCCTCAGCAAACTTGCTACCAAAGTGGTTAGCAACTACAATTTATTTCTTTCTTGCCCGGCTAAAACTTCCCGCTATTATATCTGGCACTGATTTTTTCAAAGCGGCAGGGCTTATCCTAAAAGAGTAATTGTAATCTCCGGCAGATACAATTATCTTTGGATTTTTCATTAAGTTTTTGTCTACAAAAGTGGGCAGTTTCCAGAGAGGGCCAAAAGGCGGAACCGCTCCTATCTTTATTCCTTTTAGATTTTTTTTCATCCAATTCTCGGTTGCCAGACCGATTTTTTTAATCAATTTTTTGCCTTCTTTTTTGAGTTTGGCATTTACCACTTTTTTAAGTTTTTCTTTGTCTAAATTTTTATTAGCCGGAATTAAAACTATGGCAAACACCCTGTCCATTTTCACTACCAATGTCTTTCCAATAATCTTTTCTGGCACCTTTAGGGTTTTTGCTTTGTCAAAAGCAGTATAAACTGTCCGATGTTGAATGATTTCGTACCTAATCTTGGCACTATCAATAAATTTAATTAATCTTTTTGGTATCGGCATATTAGGTCAATATATCAAAAATCTGGCTCTTTTCAAGTCGTTGCGAGTGACGCCTGATTTTAAGAGTTAGAATAAAAAAGAGGAAAACAGCCGACTCAAATCGGTAGCCTTGAAATATAATCAGCGACAAACTAGTTGGGTTTGTTTTTTATCAAAAATTTGCTACAATCCTAATAAACAACCGACAAGAATTTATTATTCTAAAAATCAATAAAAAAAATGCGGGAGGACCTGCTCAAGCGATTGAACTGTAGGAAAAGACGCAATTTACTTAGAATATTAAGACCGGCGATTTCTTTATGGTTGGTGCTCTTTTTGCTCCTGCAGATGACAGCAGGGGTCTTGTTTTATTATTTGCCTGTTCAAGAAGTTCAAGCCGCTGGCTGGTACAATACTGGCTGGGGATACCGCAAAAAAATCACCATTGACCACACCAAGGTAAATGCTGACCTGACAAATTTTGCTATTCTTTACAAGGTTACCGACCCTGACCTGAAAGATACAAATCACAACGGGCATGTTGCTCAATCAGACGGAGGAGATATTTTATTTACCAAGTCCGACGGCACAACCAAGTTGGACCACGAGATCGAAAAATACAGTTCCTCAACCGGAGAATTAACTGCCTGGGTTGAAATTGATTCTCTGTC
>Ga0190304_1000057_pt1 | contig 47925 bp, 33 predicted proteins | sample 48700712_MG_FD_161670 | JGI IMG/M metagenome (GOLD analysis project Ga0190304, IMG submission 161670) | Hydrothermal vent sediment bacterial communities from Southern Trench, Guaymas Basin, Mexico - 4870-07-1--2_MG | ecosystem: Environmental > Aquatic > Marine > Hydrothermal vents > Sediment ...
CTCTTCCCATTCCGAACAGAGAAGTTAAGCCTAATAGCGCCGATGGTACTGCGTATAGTGGGAGAGTAGGTCGTCGCCGACTTTTTTAAAGCCTCAATTCTTTTTTGAATTGAGGCTTTTTTAGTATCTTAGATTTGTTGAAAATGTTTTTGTTTTTGACAAACATCAATTTTGATGATATTAATGATGAAACTTAATTATTAATATTACGTAAATTATATGTTGAATCAATCTTATATATTTTGATAAAATATTTATATTTAGTATCTCTGAAAATTATCATTCTTTTAATGGTTTTTGCAATTTTTGTAACTTGCTCTAAAACAGAAGAAAAGAGTTCTAAAAAAGTTACTTCTCTAGAAAAAATTAGAAAATCTGGAACAATAAAAGTTGTATTTGATTTTAATTCCACAAATTATTTTATTTATAGAGGTGAGCCAATGGGTTATCAGTATGAGTTAATGAAAATTTTTGCTGAACACATTGGGGTAGAATTAGATAGTAGGGTTTGTAATGATATTGAGAAAAGTTTCGATGATTTGATATCAAAAAAATGCGATATACTTGCCTATAATCTTACAAAAACAAAGGAGAGAGATGCTATAATTGATTTCACTGTTCCTCATAGTACTACAAGACAAGTATTAGTCCAGAAGAAGCCTAAAGGGTGGAAGAGTATGAACGATTCAGAATTATCAGATAGTTTGATACGTAATCAATTAGATTTAGCTGGGAAAAAAATATATGTTCAAAAAAATTCGGCTTATGCAAATAGATTGAAAAATTTGTCGGATGAGATTGGAGATACTATTTTTATTGTTGAAAGCGATAGTTTAGAAGTTGAAGAACTAATTGCTTTAGTTGCAAGCGAAGAAATTAAATATACTATTTCTGATGAAAATGTTGCTTTAGTAAATAAGACATATTACCCGAATCTTGATGTGCAAACTGCTATTAGTTTTCCACAAAGTCTTGCTTGGGGTGTTAGGGAAGGGGATGACTCATTGAGAATGGTTATTAATAAATGGTTAATTGAGTTTAAAAAAAGTAATAAATATAGAATAATTTATAATAAATATTTTAAAAATCGACGTTCTGCATCAATTCAAAGAAGTGATTTTTATACAATAAATAGTGGAAAAATCTCTAAGTATGATGAATGTATTAAGAATTATAGTAAGATTGCAGAAATCGATTGGAGATTATTAGCATCATTAATATATCAAGAATCGAGATTTGTTCCAAATGTAAAATCATGGGCTGGAGCTTATGGATTAATGCAATTAATGCCATCAACTGCTGCTAGATTTGGAGTGAATAAAGAATCGTCTCCAACACAAAATATTAAAGCAGGAGTATTGTTTATTCAATGGTTAGATAAAAGGTTAATAAATATAGGAATAGAAGATAAGAATGAGAGAATAAAGTTTATGTTAGCTTCATATAATACAGGTTTGGGGCATGTGCTTGATGCACGACGTCTTGCAAAAAAATATGGAAAAAATCCTAATATCTGGGATAATAATGTTGACGATTATATATTGAAAAAGTCAAATCCTAAATATTATAAAGATTCTATTGTAAAATTTGGATATTGTCGTGGGCAAGAAACATATTTATATGTTTCTCAGATTATTGATAGATATAAACAATACAAAAATCTTATTCGTGATGAGTAAATATTTTATTATTAATTTCAGAAAATTCTGATAATATCATTGCAGTAGCTCCCCAAATATCTAAGTTGTTTATTTTATATACAGGGGTGTTAAATTTGTATCCGTCGAAACTAGTTTTTTCTATAATATGAATATTATTTTCAGAAAATGAGATAATATTAATTTCTAATATTTTTTCTACCTCAAAATTGATTTTAAAATTTGGCTGTTTATTCAAATAGCCAACGAATGGATATATTTTATAATTACTAACAGGTGTGTATAATTGACTAAGATTTCCAATTATTTCTATTTCTGTAGGATTTATTCCAATTTCTTCATAAGTTTCTCGTAATGCTGTTTGGGTAAGATTTTTGTCAGTAATTTCATATTTTCCTCCCGGAAAAGAAATTTGTCCACTGTGTTGACCATTATATATAGGACGTTGAATTAGTAAAGTGTAGATATTGTTATTATGAGGATAAAGTAATAAAAGCACTGCAGAATTAATAATATTATCGGCAATTGGAATATTGCTAAGATGTTTTGTCGGAGCCATTTTGTTTTGAGCTTTTTCTCCAGGCAATGTTTTTTTTAGTTTTTTATTTAAGTACTTAATATAATTTTCGAACATATATTATTTATGAAATTGTTTAATAAAGTTTTCTACTTCAGGTACGCCTCCTTGATATATTAAATATCCATTATATGGTTCTTTAGGAGTTATTTCATCATTAATAGGAGTAAGCATTATTTTTTTTACTTTTTCTATATCATTTGTTTGTCCTAAGGCCCAAGCTAGTTTTATGTATGCAACTTCAGGTAGCATATTTTCTGTAGGAATAACTCCTTTATTCATTAGGTCGCGACCTGTATCGTAAACAAACATATTAACATATCCCCATAATGTTTGGACTGTCATATAAACACATACTCCTTTTTTTGTTGCTCTTTCTAATGCTTCATAAAGAGGTTTGTTTACATGTCCTAAACCTGTTCCTGCAATAACAATTCCCTTATATCCGTTGTCAACTAGCATGTTAATTATGTCGGGTTGCATATTGGGATAATAATAAACGATTGTAACTTTTTCTTCGAAAAATGGTAGAATATTAACTTTTCTATCTTTTCGGCGATGATTATAAGTTTTTTTAATTAAATTTACATTATTATCAGAAACAGTTGCTAATGGGATGTCTCCGATGGTTCTGAAGGTTGATCTATATGATGAATGCATTTTTCTAACTCTTGTTCCTCTGTGGAGAAATCCATATTCGTCGGAAGTTGGACCAAACATACATACCATAACTTCTGCAATGTCGGAATGTCCTGCTGTATATGCCGAATGAATTAAGTTTCTAGCGGCATCTGATGATGGTCTGTCGGATGAGCGTTGTGAACCAACTAGAACAATGGGGACAGGAGGATTCTGAATCATAAATGTAAGGGCAGCTGCAGTATGACCTAAAGTGTCAGTTCCATGTCCTATTATTATACCATCAATACCATTTTCTATTTCTTTTCCAATGGCTATTGCTAATGTTTTATATTGTTTGGGCCCCATATTTTCGCTGAAAACAGCAAATACTTTTTCTGTTGTTAAATTGCAGATGTCAGCTAATTCGGGAACTGCTCCATATAATTCTCCGGGAGAAAATGCAGGAATTACTGCTCCTGTTCTATAATCTAATCTAGATGCAATTGTTCCACCTGTTCCAAATAGTTTTACATTTGGTTTGTTTTTTGTATAAGGGAATTCTTTTTCAGGAATCTTATAATTAGCTTTTTGATACCCTGTTTCTATCATATTAACAATTGTATTTGTATCAATGCCAATATTGTATCCGGTTATTATTTTAAGTACTATGTGAGTATCATCATCATTTTCTGAGCGTGGCAATACTGTTCCTTCAAAATTTCCACGAGTAGTAGAAATTTTTGTGCTTCCCCATACTCGTACGTTATAATTTTTTAGTATTTCTAAAGCCTTTCCTTTATATCCTTGAAAAATATCTTTGTTCATTATAATTGAATATTAATTCTTAATTAATTTCTAGTTCTTCAATAAGTTTTTTTGGTGAAATATTCCCTAGTGCAGATTTTTGTAATTCTCCCATTATCCAGTTTGTTTCTGCATCATTATTTTGAGAAATACGTATTTCTGTATATTTTTTCTTTAAAAAAGGAATTTTTGAAATGATATCATCATAAGATGTTTTTTTAAATTCTATACTTGTAAGTATTGATTCGAAATCCATTTTAGGATATTGATATACAAGGGGCAACATTTTTTTGCTTAGTTGAATCTCTAAATCGTTTTCTGTAATAAATTTAAAAAGAAGATATATTTTGTCGTAATTAAATATTTCGGCCGATTTGTAATGACCTTCAATAAATTTTAGTTTATGCCCGAAGAAAGTCCCAATAAATTTGGGATTTATATTTAAATCAATAATTATTTTTTTTAGTATATGATATAAATTATTCCTAAAGATATATGTGTAAGTGTCTTCGGGAATATCCCATTTTATTAATTGTTTATATCTGTCAATTATTTCAGAAGGAAGATTGTTTTGAATATTTTCTATATAATCATTTTCTAAAGGTATAGGAGCAGAATCTGTATCGGGATACATTCTGTCGGCTCCGGGAAGAACCCTTTCAAATATTGTTGTTCCATCGGAAAGATATTTCCTTGTTTCTTCAGGTACTCCAATAAAAGCCATTTTACATCTTTCTTCTATCGTTTCTAATGCTGTAGTAATGTCTTCGTCGGGGGCCCAAAAAATTATTTGAGCATCATTATCTCCGGTTTTAAAAAGTTGTTTTAATTTCTTAAAATTATCAGAATTAATAGTTTTTATTATCTCTTCGGAATGTGATAAATTTGGTTTTTCTAAACATGCAATTACTTTTAATCTATCGGATATTTCGTTTGCAAATATTTTCCCGGGTTGAGTAAAGTGTGAAAGAATACCTTTAAAATTAGGAAGATTAATTGCAATTATTTTGTATTTATTAATTAATCCGTCAGTTAATGGTTCGTATTTTAAATCATAATCTCGATAATTAATTTCGGTATGTTGAATTTTCCAGTTTGTCTGATCTTTAATATTAGTTATTAATTTTTGTTTAATATTTAATAGAGCCCATTGTCTAAATGCTTCGTTGTGTGATAGTTTTGGTATCCATTTAATATGGGCAACTCCTTTTATTTCTACTCGCGTTCCTCCTTTACAGCTGACATTTACATCTTCGCGCCCTGCTCCAATTCCTGTTCTTACTTTGTTTGTACTACGATTTAAGAAACGAATATATTCAGCCGCTTCTTTTAACTCTTCAGGAGTAAACATGTCGGGATACGTAACAGTTTCAATAAGTGGCATTCCTAATCTGTCGGTTTTATATATTCGAGTATGTCTAATATCTGATATTTCGCGGCACGAATCTTCTTCAATACTTAATTGTATTAGACGTACTTTTTTATTTTTTAAAGGTATTTCTCCTTCAACTCCAATAATTGCAGTGCGCTGAAATCCGGTAGGAATACTTCCATCTAAGTATTGTTTTCTTGTAATATGAACTTCTCCTACAATATTTAATTTTGAGAGTAAAGATATTTCTAGGGCATATTCTAAAGCTTCTTTATTTATCTTAAATGGAGGCGTATCATCAATTTCGTATGTACATGCATTCTCATTATTTATTCTATAAATAATTTCTTTCTTAGTTTTGTATTCCATCAAAGCTGTCCCATCGTATTCTCCTAGTTCGCTGAGTGTAGGACGCATGTGTCGAATTATCTCAGCATTATAATTGTCATCATCATGATAAATGCCTGCAGGACATCTACAAAACAATTTTTCTTTAGTCTTTAGTTGTTGATGAACTTCAAGTCCGGACATGAAACCAATTCTTTCGTAATCTTTTTTTGTGGCATCTTTTATAGAAACGTATCCGATTTCTTTTTTTGTTTTTTCGTAATTATCTTTTGGGTTGAAATTTAGGGATGTGTTATTTTTCATATGTTTATTATTTTTAATCCTTTAGTCGGAAATATTCGTTATATGTTAAATAACGAATATTAACTTAGCAATTAAAAATAGTTAAAACATATCAATTTACCAAACTTGATATTTATAGATTTATGATTTCAATGTTTAATCTTAACGATTTATTTAGATGCATATTATTTGTAATTCTTACTATTGTAAAATATAATTTCTTAAGATTTGAAGAATATTAGCTATACTTTATTGTTTTTTCGGGACTAATTTTTGAGATTATGTATGATGGTACAATTAACATAAAAACAGTTATAAATAAAGTTCCAAAATTTAAAGCAAGAATATGAATAATGTTAATACTAATAGGAACAGCATCTAAATAATATGATTCAGGATCGAGAGAGATTAAATGAAATTTATATTGTATAAAACAAATTAATAGCCCGAAAATATTTCCCCAAAATAATCCTTTAGATATTAAAAATGTTGATTGATAAATGAAAATTTTTCGAATAGACCAATTGTTACTTCCAAGAGCTTTTAATATGCCTATCATATTAGTTCTTTCTAAAATTAGAATTAATAATCCTGAAACCATATTAAATCCTGCTACCATTAGAATAAGAGAGAGGAGAACCCATACGTTTAAATCTATTAGGTTTAGCCAATCGAACATTTGAGGATATTTTTCTTTTATGCTTAATGTTTTTAAATGCGAACCATTTGGGGTCAAATAAAAGTTAACAATATCTTGTATTTCGGTATTTATAGCATCGAGATTATTGAAATTTTCGAGTTGTATTTCATAGCCACTTATTTGATTTTTTGACCAATTGTTTAATTTCTGAATATGAGCAATATCAATAAGTGCAAATTTCTCGTCGAATTCTGCAAGACTAGTTTCGTATATTCCGGAAATTTTAAATATTCGTATTCTTGGTGGTTGTTGAATAAAATATATAGCAATTTTATCTCCAACATTTAGTTTTAATGTTGATGATATATATTTTGAGATTAAAATATTATTTGACTTAATCGAATCATTTATTTGGAATACTTCTCCTTTTATTAAGTATTCCTTAAAAAACGACCAATCAAATTCGTTTCCAATACCTTTTAAAACAATTCCTTGAATATCTGTTTTTGTTTTAATTATCCCTGCTTTTGTTGCAAATTGTTGTATGTGTTTTACCCCTTTTAAGTTATCAATATCTGAAAATAATTTATGATTTTTATCTATTGGTATTGTTTCGAAAGACCTGTTTGAATCATAATTCACAATTTGAATATGCGATCCAAAACCAATTACTTTATTACTTATCTCGGTTTTAAAACCAATCATAATTGCAACTGAAAGAATCATTACAGCTAAGCCTAATGCAATGCCAAAAACAGCAATACCTACAATTGGTTTTGAAATTCTTTTCTTTGTTAATTTGTCAGAGAAAATTCTTTTTGCAATAAATAGTTCGATGTTCAAGATTTGTTATATTTAAATTTTTACAAATGTAGTAAAATATTGCATATTGAACTTAGATTAAATTATTGATGTAATAAATATTATTCTAATAAAGATTAAGAAAATTAATTTTTGTTTTTCAAACTTTTAGAGAATAGGCTTTGTTTAGAAAGCAGTTAATTTATCGATTCTATAAATTTTTAAAATAATATTTTTAAAATTTACGAATAATAACATTTTAATTATGCTAAATAGTTTAATCATATTAATTTAAAGTAAAATAATTATTAAATTAGGCGTTTTAAACGATTTAGAAAATTTATTTTATAAATAAATGAGAATATTTAAAATCCTTTTTATAGTATATTTAATTGTTACATTAAGCTCATGTGGAAATGTTAATAAACTAACAACAAATAATATTATTCCTGGAGCCGAGCAGGTAAATAAATATCTTCCTTTACTGAAAAATAAGAAAGTTGCAATTGTAGCTAATCACGCCTCGTTAATTAAACAAACTCATATTGTCGATAGTTTATTGGCTCTTAATGTTGATATTAAAAAAGTATTTTGTCCGGAACATGGTTTTAGAGGTAATGGCGATGCAGGAGAATATATAGAAGATTATTACGATATAAAGTCGGGTTTAAAAATAGTATCGCTTTACGGTAAAAATAAAAAACCAAAAAGAAAAGATTTATCTGATGTAGATATAGTTGTATTCGACATTCAGGATGTTGGAGTTAGGATATATACTTATATTTCTACAATGCATTATGTAATGGAAGCTTGTGCAGAGAATAATGTCGAGTTTTTGGTTCTAGATAGACCAAATCCTAATGGTTTTTATATAGACGGTCCTACTTTAGATACAGCTTTTCAGTCATTTGTAGGTTTGCATCCGGTTCCGTTAGTTCATGGGATGACAATGGCAGAGTATGCCAGAATGATTGAAGGAGAAAATTGGTTGAAGAAATCGAACAAATGTAATGTGAAATATATTTTGTGTAAAAATTATACTCACGATTCATTATATCAATTACCTGTGCGTCCTTCTCCTAATTTGCAAAATATGAAAGCTGTTTATTTATATCCATCATTAGGCTTTTTTGAAGGAACAAAAATTAATGTCGGTCGTGGAACAGAATTACCTTTTCAGATATTTGGTTCTCCGTATTTGAAAAATGCAAATTATAAATATATCCCTAAATCTATTGAAGGTGTTAGTAAATATCCTAAAAATAAAGACGTTGAATGTAATGGTGTTTGTTTAGCGAAAATAAATATTGATTCGTTAATTTCGTTAAAAAAGATAAATTTATCGTGGTTGTTTTTTGCATATAATAATGTTGAGAAAAAAGATGATTTTTTCAAACCGTTTTTCTATAATATATGCGGGAATAAAAACTTAATGCTTCAGATTCAAAATGGAGAATCAGAGAAAGAAATAAGAAAGAGTTGGCAAATAGATATAGCAAAATTTAAGACTATTCGTAAAAAATATCTGTTATATCCCGATTTTGAAGAATAAAAAAGATGGTGTCCAAAAAGGCCAAATTGTTGTCATTCTGAGCGAAGTCGAAGAACCGAATGAAACGAGCTCAACGAAGTTAATCTATTAATCTAAAAATGAGATATTTCAACAAGCTCAATATGACATAAATAGATTGAAACTTTACTTTTTGGATACCATCTTAATATAATACGAAATTAATTTAGATTCTGCCAGGATAAACTTTTAAGGCTTCTTCTAATACTTTCATTGCAATTTTTAAGTCTTCGATTTTTAATACGTATGCGATACGTACTTCTTGTTTTCCCAATCCTGGTGTTGAATAGAATCCCGAAGCAGGAGCAAGCATAATTGTTTGATTGTTGTATTCAAAATCGGTTAATAACCATTTTGCAAATTCGTCAGTATTATCAACAGGTAGTTTTACAACAGTATAAAATGCTCCTTTGGGTTTTGGAGAATAAACACCGTCCATTTTATTCAGAGCATCAACCATATAATTTCTACGTTCAATATATTCGTTATATACTTCGTCGAAATATTCTTTAGGAGTGTCAAGAGCAGCTTCACTGGCAATTTGTCCAAAAGATGGAGGGCATAATCTTGCTTGTGCAAATTTCATAGCAGTATTAATTACTTCTTTATTTTTTGTAATTAAAGCACCGATTCTTACTCCGCACATACTGTATCGTTTCGAAACAGAATCCATAAGAATTACATTATTTTCTATTCCTTCTAAGTGCATTGCCGAGATATGAGAGTTGCCATCATAGCAAAATTCTCTATAAACTTCATCGGAAAATAAATATAAATCGTGCTTTTGAATTAGAGATTTTATTTGATTTAATTCATCTTCAGAATATAAATATCCTGTAGGATTATTAGGATTACAAATTACAATACCTTTGGTTTTTGGTGTAATAAGTTTTTCAAATTCTTCTATCGAAGGTAATGCAAAATCATTTTCAATAGTAGATGTAATTGGTTTTATTACTACTCCTGAAGAAACAGCAAAACCATTATAATTAGCATAAAAAGGCTCAGGAATAATAACTTCGTCTCCAGGATTTAAGCAACTTAAAAAAGCAATTGTTATTGCTTCTGAACCTCCGGTAGTAATTAACATATCGTTATGATCAATATTGATATTGATGTTTTGATAATATTTTGCTAATTTTTTTCTGTACGATTCTTGACCTGCTGAATGACTATATTCTACAACTTTTATGTCGGTTGCTCTTATTGCATCCATCGATACTTCTGGTGTAGGTATATCTGGTTGTCCGATGTTTAGATGAAAAACTTTTCTTCCTTTATTTTTTGCTTCTTCGGCAAAAGGAACCAATTTTCGAATTGGTGACGATGGCATTGCCTGTCCTTTATCTGATATTTGTGGCATAATTATTTTTATTAATTTATTATTTTTTTTCCGGATTAAGTACTTTACCTTTAATTGTAAGTTTTATTTGCGATGTTTTTGCATTTGAAAATACCATTATCGATTTAGCAAATGAGCCAATAATTCGAGTATTGTATTTAACAGATATTTCTCCTTTTTTACCTGGCTTAATTGGTTTTTTGGGCCATGTTGGAACAGTGCAGCCACAAGAAGATCTAACGTTTGTAAGCAATAGTGGTTCTTTACCAGTGTTTGTAAATACAAATTTGTAAAGAGCTTCTTCTTGATATTTGATTGTCCCAAAATTGTGATTTAATTCTTTAAAGAAAATATCAGGAAGTTCTTTTTTCTCTTTATTTGTTATTATTTCATCTTCTTGAGAGAAAGCAGAAATAGTTATAAATACAATTAAAAATAATGAGAATATAGATTTTTTCATATTATTAATTTTTAAAAATTAAATATTGATTTTTAATTATTTGAATGCAAAATTAGTGTTAAAAAATAAAAATTAACTTATTATGGTAAAAAAAACTTAATATTTTAGTTTAAAAGAAATATTAAGACTGATTTTATTTTAGAAATTTATATTTTTACAAGATTTTTCGATATAGAAAGTAAATAGTAATTAAGTAAATTATATATAATGCAGATACCAACAAAATATAACCCGAAAGAAACCGAAGATAAATGGTATAAATACTGGATTGATAATAAATTGTTCCATTCAGAACCAGATAATAGAGAGCCTTATACAATTGTTATTCCTCCGCCAAATGTTACAGGGGTTTTACATATGGGGCATATGCTTAATAATACTATTCAAGATATTTTAGTTAGAAGAGCACGTATGCAAGGGAAAAATGCCTGTTGGGTTCCCGGAACCGATCACGCATCTATTGCAACTGAAGCGAAGGTTGTTAAGAAATTAAAAGAAGAAGGTATTGATAAAAATTCTCTTTCTCGTGAAGAATTCTTAGAACATGTCTGGGAGTGGAAAGAAAAACAGGGGGGAATTATTTTAGATCAGCTGAAAAAACTTGGAGCTTCTTGCGATTGGGATCGCACAAAATTTACTATGGATAAGAATATGTCTGCTAGTGTGATTAAAGTTTTTGTCGATCTGTATAATAAGGGTCTAATATATCGAGGTGTTAGAATGGTAAATTGGGATCCTCAAGCTCAAACTGCTGTTTCCGACGAAGAAGTAAATCATAAAGAATTACAATCGAAATTATTTTATGTACGATATAAAGTTGAAGATAGTGATGAATATATAACTATTGCAACAACTCGTCCCGAAACCATTTTAGGCGATACTGCTATTTGTGTTCATCCCGAAGACGAAAGATTTAAAAAATTTCATGGTAAAAAGGCAATTGTCCCTTTAGTAAATCGAGTAATTCCTATTATTGTTGACGAATATGTTGACCGAGAATTTGGAACAGGAGCATTAAAAATAACACCGGCTCATGATATTAATGATTATACTATTGGTGATAAGCATAATCTAGAAATTATTGATATTTTTAATGATGATGGGACTCTAAATGAAAGCGCAACTTTATATGTAGGAAAAGATAGGTTCGAAGCACGAAAACTTATTGTAAAAGATCTTGATAAAGAAAAATATATTGTAAAAATCGAAGATTATGTAAATAAAGTAGGATACTCTGAAAGAACAGATGCAGTTATTGAACCAAAACTATCGATGCAATGGTTTTGTAATATGGAAAATCTTGCTAAGCCGGCTCTCGATAATGTTGTAAATAATAATGTGCAATTTCATCCTGCCAAATTTGTTAATTCATATAAACATTGGATGGATAATATTAAGGATTGGTGTGTGTCGCGACAATTATGGTGGGGACAACGAATACCTGCATATTATTTACCTAATGGCGGTTATGTTGTAGCCGAAACAGAAGAAAAAGCTATAGAATTAGCCAGAGAAAAATCAGGCGACAATAATCTTACTGTAAAAGATTTAAAACAAGACGAAGATGTGTTAGATACTTGGTTTTCGTCGTGGTTGTGGCCAATTTCTGTATTCGATGGAATAAATAATCCCGATAACGAAGATTATAAATATTATTATCCAACTAATGATTTAGTTACTGCACCCGAAATTATGTTTTTCTGGGTAGCAAGAATGATAATGGCTGGATATGAATATAATGGAGAGAAACCATTTAAGAATGTTTACCTAACAGGAATCGTTCGAGATCAGCAAAGAAGAAAAATGTCGAAATCTTTAGGTAATTCACCAGATCCTATTGAGCTAATGAAAAAATATGGTGCCGATGGTGTTAGGGTTGGAATGTTGTTGTGCTCGCCTGCCGGAGGCGATTTGTTATTTGATGAGAATTTAACCGAACAAGGAAGAAATTTTAGCAATAAAATCTGGAATGCTTTTCGATTAGTTAAAAATTGGGACGTTGATAAAAATATTGAACAACCCGAATATGCAAAAAAAAGTATAGAATGGTTTAGTGCTCGTTTGAACAAAGAAATAGAAAATATCGATAATTTGTTTTCTAAATTCAAATTGTCTGAAGCCTTAATGCTTGTTTATAAGTTATTTTGGGATGAATTTTCATCGTGGTACCTCGAGATGATAAAACCTGCATATCAACAACCAATTGATAAAAAAACCCTTGAACAGACAATAGAGTTTTTCGATATATTATTAAAAATATTACATCCTTTTATGCCATTTATTACCGAAGAAATTTGGCATTTAATAGAAGAACGAAACGATGGCGAGAGTATTATGATTGAAAATATGCCTAAGGCAGAAAATTATAATCATAATATTATTAATTCTTTCGAAGATGTAAAAGAAACAATTACAGCAATCAGAAATATTAGGAAAGAAAAAAATATTCCACAAAAAGAAAGCTTAAAACTGTTTATTAAGGGTGCTAATAAATCGCAATTTGATGCAGTATTATTAAAATTAGGAAATATTTCAAAAATAGAAAATACCGATAAGAAAATTGAAGAAGCTATTTCTTTTATTATTAAATCTGATGAATATTTTATTCCATTAGGAGAGCTTGTAAATATTGATGAAGAAATAGCAAAAATGAAAGAAGAACTTACATATACTAAGGGGTTCTTAAAATCGGTAGAGAAAAAATTAAGTAACGATAGTTTTGTAAATAATGCTCCAGAGAAAGTCGTTAATATTGAAAGAAAAAAGAAAAAAGAAGCAGAAGAAAAAATAGTTGTTATAGAAGAAAGAATAGCAAGTTTAGAAAAATAGTAATTTATATATTGTTAAACATGTTGAGAATGTGTTTTTAATTAATATTATAGCTATTTTTATACACTTTTTCAAATTATTTTTTTTTGATAGATTATAAGAGAAATTATATTTTGATAAGTGTAGAATGTTATTATAAATAAATGTGGTGTAAAAAAATATAATATGAAAGATTCAGAAATTTTGTTAAACCCGAATGAATTAGTTAAATATTTAAAGAAGCCTGCTTCTGATTTTACTAAAGACGATATCATTAATTTTATTGAGGATAATGAAATTGAGATGATTAATTTTAGGTATGTTGGAGAAGATGGTAAATTAAAAACTTTAAATTTTATAATTTCAAGTAAAGAACATTTAGAAACTATTCTTTCAACAGGAGAAAGAGTAGATGGTTCGAGTTTATTTTCTTTTATAGAAGCAGGTTCAAGCGATTTGTATGTTGTCCCTCGCTTTAAGACAGCTTTTTTAAATCCATTTTCAGAGATTCCTTCAATAGATATCTTGTGCTCTTTTTATAATAGTTCAGGAAAACCTTTAGAGAGTGCTCCTGAATATATATTAAAGAAAGCGCATAAAGAATTAACTAAAGCTACAGGATATACATTTAAAGCTCTTGGAGAATTAGAGTTTTATATTAATTACGAGAAGGATGAATTTTATCCTGCTGTCGACCAAAAAGGATATCACGAATCGAAACCTTATGCAAAATTCGAAGAATTTAGAGTAGAAGCTCTTAGATTAATCGGATTATGTGGAGGAAAAATAAAATATGGTCATTCAGAAGTCGGAAATTTTTCGAAAGAAAACCAAAGTTTCGAACAACACGAAATAGAATTTTTGCCTGTAAATGCAGAAGATGCAGTTGATCAGATGATTGTTGCTAAGTGGATATTAAGAAATCTGTCTAATGAATATGGAGTAGAAATTAGTTTTGCACCTAAAATTACAGTAGGTAAAGCCGGTAGTGGTTTACATATTCATATGATGTTAGAAAAAGATGGTAAAAATGTTATGGTTCAGGACGGTAAATTGAGTGATGTATCGAAAAGAATGATGGCAGGAATACTAGATTTGTCCAAGTCGTTAACAGCTTTTGGAAATACTATTCCAACTTCCTATTTACGTTTAGTGCCTCACCAAGAAGCACCTACAAATATCTGCTGGGGCGACAGTAATCGCTCTGCTCTTGTTCGTGTACCATTAGGATGGATGGGTGCAGCAAATATGGTGTCTGATGCCAATCCGCTTGAAAAGATTAAAGAAATTGATGGAACAAGTAAGCAAACTGTAGAGTTTCGTGCTCCTGATGGTTCTGCCGATTTATATCAATTAGTAGCAGGGCTTATTGTTGCAACTCAACATGGTCTTGAAATGGATAATGCTCTCGAAATAGCAGAAAAATTATATATAGATGTAAATATCTTTAACGATGAGAATAAAGATAGACTTGAGCAACTCGAATCGTTACCTACATCATGTTTCGAATCATCTGAATCTCTCGAGAATAAACGAGAATATTTTGAAAAATATAATGTTTTTCCAAAAGGTTTAGTAACAAGTATTATCTCTAGACTAAAATCTTTTGACGATAAAAATTTAAGCGAAAGACTTTATGGTAAAAACGATGAGATACAAAAATTAGTACAAAAATATATTCATTGTATGTAATTAATACTTTTAAAAAGAATTGTTTGTTGCAAACGTTTGCGTCGATGTTAATCTGATTTCTAGGATGTTCGTTGTGAAAATAGTTGTTTTTACAATGGGTATTTGTATAATATTTTTGTAAATTTATGCTTATTTTGGCTTTTATCTATAATCTGTAAAATTGTAGATTCAATTGAAATAATTTAATCATGAATAATATTATTTTATAAAAGTTAGTAACGAAAATTTATATAAATATTATAATTATGGCAAAAACTCAAAAAGTTCTTTTTGTAGATGCAGAATCATCTTTTTACAGAATGGAAAGATATCCTATTGGTAAATATTTTGGTCCGGTTGATTTAGGTTTACACTTAACCGGGAAATACGATTGTTTAAATATCGGAGTAGGCTTGTTGTCGGGGTCTATTTTTCCAGGATCAAATCGTCTTATTGTAAATGGAAATTCTCCTAGTTGGCATGGATTTTATATCTCATCCATGGGTGGTGCAGGTTTGGTTTTTAATAATTTAGGTATTAATTTATTATCTATTGTAAATAAATCTAAAACGCCATCAATTTTATACTTAAATAGAAATCATGGTGAAGAAATAAAAGTTGAGTTACTTCCTATTGATGTAGATAAAGTGTGGAATGAAGGGAAAAAAGGTATTTATTCTATGATGGATTATGCCTATAATGTTTTTGGAGATAGATTTGAGAATGAACCAAGAATTCTAGCCGTGGGACCATCTGCTCGTTCTACCGATTTTGGTGCTATTGGCTCGGCTCCAATAAAAAAAGGAAAGATTACTTTTGTCGATACTTGGGCAGGAAGAGGAGGCTTCGGAACAAAAATGTTTAGAGACCATGGGATTGCTGCTATTATTTATGGAGGTACTCATATAGAAGATGACTTTAGAGACAGAAAAGTAGCAGACCAATGGTTTCAGGATAAATATCAGCAAAAACTTGCTGCTAAAGATGTTGATAGTACAACAAAATATCGTTACGACCCAAGTGTGCAAACAGGAGGGACTTTTGGAGTTAATTATGCTACGCTTAAGGGGAGAATGATTAGCTTTAATTACAAAAGTATATTTATGAGTGAAGACGAAAGGTTAGATATTCATAAAAAATTTGTTATTGATCATTATCTTAAACAATTTAACGAAGAAACAATTGCTAAAAAGCAACAAGCAAATTGCGGAGAACCTTGTGCTGCTGTTTGTAAGAAAATGAATAACGAATTCAAAAAAGATTATGAACCATATCAAACTATGGGTCCGTTAAGTGGTATTTTTGACCAGCGAGCTGCAGAAAAGGTAAATCATTATGCCGATACTATGGGGTTCGATGCAATTTCTGTTGGTGGTATTATTTCGTGGTTGATGGATTGTATCGATCAAGGATATGTTGAGCCGGAAGAGTTAGGTGTAAATATGAAACCTGTTTTTAGTCAAAAAAACTTTGATGTTGTTAAAGATTCTGTGCATAATTCAGAATTAGCTATTCAAATTATTGATGCAATAATTAGTAAAAAGATAGATCTTAGTGATGGACCAAGAAGATTTGGAAGAAGATTGTCGAATATAAAAGGTAAAAATTTATTAAATTTATTTGTGTATAATTCTTTTGCCCGAAACGGATGGAGTGTCCCTAATCAGTATTGGACTCCGGGAGCATTATCTCCTATGGCTATTATGGGTAAGTATTATATGTATTATGGCAACGATTTTGTTCCACCACGAGAATTAGGAAGAAAAAATGCAGAACGATTATGTGGAGAATTAATTTTAGATAATATTGGTTCTTGTCGTTTCCATAGAAAATGGGCCGAAGAAATGATGCCTGATATTATTGGAACCTTATTTGGATTGAAAAAGGAATTTCTTGATAGCGTTGCTCTTACTGCAAGTAGAATAAATAGTAGAAACAGTTCAATGTTTTGGGAGTCGGAAAGAAGTATTGATTTTGTACAGATATTTTTAAAACGACGATTCGAAGAAGATGAATCTGATAATAAAGAATTAAAATATTGGGTTGAATATTTCGAGAAAGATAGACGACAAGCTGCCCTGGAATTTTGGTACGAAATTCATAAAGGAATTCACGAATCATTAAAAGAATTTCCGGAATAAAAAAGATATAAAATAAAAAAAAAGACTAGCTTCTGTTATGGAGCTAGTCTTCTTATTTTCCATTCGTTATCATCAAGATAATACTCTATTCTGTCGTGTAAACGGTTTGGTCTTCCTTGCCAAAATTCGAAAATGTAAGGAATTAACATATATCCTCCCCAATATTTTGGTCTTTTGGGAAATTGACCAATAAATTGTAATTCGTAATCGGCATGTAATTGCTCGAGATACTCTTTGTCGGGAATTTCGCTACTTTGTGGCGATGCCCATGCTCCAATTCTGCTTTTTCCGGTTCTCGAAAGATAAAATTCGTCAGATACTTCATCTGTAGTTTGTTCTATCCTGCCATCAATTCGTATTTGAAGTTCTAATTCAGGCCAATAAAATAATATGCTGCCATAAGGATTTTCTTTTAGCTGTTTTCCTTTTTTGCTATTGTAATTTGTAAAAAAAATAAAACCGTCCTTTTTTAATTCTTTCAATAAAACCATTCTGGTTGATGGTTGCATATTTTTACCACAAGTAGCAAGAGACATGGCATTAGGTTCGTAGATATCTGATTTTATTGCTTTATCCATCCATACCATGAATTGTTTATATGGATCGCGATGAACATCTTCAAGATCGAAACGTGCTTTCCTATATTCTTTTCTTCTTTCTTCAAATTTCTCATTCATGGTTTTCTGTATTTAAATTCCTTTGTTTAGCATCATTAATACTGGCATTTAATTCAAAGCCTAATAAAACAGCAAATGAAATAAAATATAACCAGATTAAAATTACCATCAATGTTCCTATAGAGCCATATAGCTTATTATATTGTCCAAAGTGATTAACAAAATATGAAAATCCCAAAGATGTTAATAAAGTTAAAATTGTTGCTAATGTAGATCCTGCTGAAATAAATCTCCATTTAGTCTTTTTTGCAGGAGCAAGATAAAATAATGCCGAAATTACAAAAAATAAGAAAGCAATAATTATTAACCACTTACCAAAAATAATAAAATAATATGTAAAATTTGTTTCTATTAAATTTAATTCAATAAGTTTAGTTATTATTCCTTGACCAAAGGTTAACAGAAGTACTGATGTTGTCATTAGTATAGAAATAATAAAGACTAAGATTAATGATACCGCACGTATCGATAGCCATTTTCGAGTTTCAATTGTATGATAAGTATTGTTAAAAGCTTGAATTAAAGCATGTATTCCATTTGTAGAAAAAATAAGACTGCTTAATGCTCCAATAGAAAGAAAGCCTCCATTTTTTTTTGTTAGAACATTAATTAAAGTGTTTTCAAGAAAAGTGTAAGCATTCTCAGGCATTATTTCTTGCATAAAATTGAGTAATTCGGTTTGTAAATTAGCTATTGGAATAAAAGGAATTAATGTAAATAAGAAAATTAATGTTGGAAAAATTGATAAGGCAAAGTTAAAAGCTATTGCTGATGCTCTAGTTGCAATATAACCTTTTGATATGCCTGAAAAAAAGAATTTAATTACAAAATAAATAGGGATTTTATCGAAACCGGGGAATGATATTCGTTTTATTTTGTTTGAAAATTTCCTAATACTATTATTAAATATTTTGTATTTTTTTTCTTCTTCAACCATTTGTTTGAATTAATAAAAGTTATTTTATATAGCTTTTAAACTCATATCTAAACTTTTTATCTGATGAGTAAGAGCTCCAACTGATATGTAATCAACTCCGCATTTGGCATAATCTTCTAAAGTGTCTATGGTTATTCCACCCGACGATTCTGTTTCGTATCTTCCATTAATTAACTTTACTGCCGACAATGTTTCTTCAGGGGTAAAATTATCAAGCATTATTCTATCTACTCCACCAGAGGCAATAATCTTTTCAACTTCGCGAATGTTTCGTGCTTCTATTTCTATTTTAATATCTTTCTTTAATGTGCTTTTATATTTTAGCGTTTTGCTAATAGCTTGTTTTATTCCTCCGGCAAAATCAATATGGTTATCTTTAAGCATTATCATATCGTATAAACCCATGCGATGATTCTCGCCACCTCCTGTTTTTACCGCAAGTTTTTCTAATATTCGCATTCCCGGAGTGGTTTTGCGAGTGTCGAGAATTTTTGTTTTATACGATTCTATTTTTTTTGCGTAAATACTTGTTGTTGTTGCTATGCCGCTCATTCTTTGCATTATATTTAAAACAAGTCTTTCTGCTTTTAAAATAGATTGTACTTTACCTTCAATAGTAAAAGCTATATCTCCAAATAAAATTTTACTGCCATCGGCAATAAAACCTGAAAACTTTAAGTTGGGATCTGTTTTATTAAATACAAGTTTTGCTATTTCGCTCCCTGCAAGAATTCCGTTTTGTTTTATAAGCAGTTGGGCTTTGCCTTGCGCATTATCCGGAATACACGATAGAGAAGAATGATCTCCGTCACCAATGTCCTCACTAATAGCAATGTCGATTAATGAGTTAATTAAATTGTTATTCATTTTCTTTTTCTATTCTGAGTTGATGAATAAAAGGTTTGTCGTTTTTTGTTTTTAGCAACAAATAAACTCTAAATGTACCATTAAATGTTACAAGTTTTCCAATTGCAAATTGCGTTTCATCTCCTCCTCCTTGATGAATTATTTGAAATGTTTTTGGAAAATGATCAGTAAAAAAATTATCTATAATTTGTTCTGCTTGAGCTTTACTGTAAACGTCTTCTTTGTCGAGAATTACTAATTCAATATTATTGTTAAAAAATCGCGACAATTCTTCTGCATTACCAACTTTAAATGCAATTGCAATATCTCTAGGGATTTCTTGTGGTATAGAAAAAGAACCTAAATTCATTAATACAAATGAAATTATTATTATTGAAATTACTTTTTTCATACGATAAAAATTATGACTATATTAATCTTATGAAATATAAAATTTTTATAAGTCTGTTTTAAAATAATAATATCTTATTTTACATTTAAAAAATACAGCAATAATTGAACCATAAATAATAATAGTAATTATTTTTATAGTATATTTTTACAAAATATATAAAAATATTTGTAATATAAAAATATTTAAGCATGAAGATACATATATTATTGGTAGGAAAAACAGAAAAACAATATTTAATTTCGGCTATTTTAGAATATTTGAATAGACTAAAACATTATATTGCCGTGGAATATAAGATTTTGCCTGCTCTAAAGAAAACTAAAAATCTATCGGAAGAACAACAAAAAAATAAGGAAGGTAAGCAAATATTAAAGAATGTTAAAAACGATGATATTTTAATATTATTAGACGAAAAAGGAAAAGAATTTAGTTCTGTTGAATTTTCTAACTTTATAGAGAAAAAAATGATAGGAGGAACAAAAAATCTTGTTTTCGTTGTTGGGGGTCCATATGGTTTTTCGTTAGATGTTTATAAAAAATCAAACGAAAAAATATCTTTATCAAGAATGACATTTTCTCATCAAATGGTGCGTTTAATCTTTGTTGAACAATTATACCGCGCAATGACTATATTAAAGGGCGAATCTTACCATCATAAATAGAATTGTGTAATAATTTTATTACCTTGAACAAAAATTAAATAATTGATTAAAATGAATTTGTCTTTTAGAAAAAAAATGTTATATCTCAGTATTTCTATTATTGTTACTCTAAGTGTTGGGGTTTTTAACGATGTAAATATTAAATACTTTAATGATTCATCTGAATATTATAACGATTTTCAAGAAGTGTTTCTTTCTAAAGAGAAAAAATTAGACACTATTATTTCTAATGTTGCATCAATTGTTAGTAAAAATACAGTAATTTCTGTATTCGATAAAGATTTCGATTTCGATAAAAGTGGATATGGAATATTAATATTTGATAACGATAAATTAAAATATTGGTCGAGCAATATCATCCTCGCTGACGAATTGAATGTGCAAAACATAAAAGAAGAGAGTATAATTAAATTTAAAAATGGCTGGTATTATATAAAAAAGTATCATGTAAAATCAAATGTAGATATCATTGGTTTAATGTTAATTAAGAATGTTTATTCTTACGAAAACGAATTTATTAAATCAGAATACAACGATGATTTTAATTTTCCATCTAATATTAAACTTGTAGTAGATAAAAGTGCCGGAAAGCCAATTTGTAATTCAACTAAGAAATATATGTTTTCGTTATTAGATAATGAGAATGTCCAATTTAATATGTCTAAAAAATATTTGTCAGCCTTATTTTATTTTATCGCAATATTTTTATGTTTAATTTTTATTAAAAATATTTTATGGGAAAAGATAAAAACTGATTATCTGAAATTAATTATTATCGGCTTAATATTGTTTATTGTTAGGTGTCTTATGTTAAAGTATAGAATACCTGCTGTGTTTTACGATATAGATTTATTTCAACCTCACCATTTTGCAACATCTTCTTTTATCCCTTCATTGGGCGATTTGTTATTACATTCTATTTTTTTGATTTCTTTCTTAAATATTTTTTATTTTAGTTTCTATCCGAAAATAATAATACGAAATAGAAAACTTAAATATTTATTTGCAATTTTATTGTTGTTGTCTTCTTTTTTATTGTTTCTGATACTTGCAAATTTATTTGAAAGTTTAATAATAAATTCAAGTATTTCGTTTACTATTCATAAATTCTTCGATTTAACGGTTTATTCGTTTATAGCATATCTGATAATTATTTTACTCCTTTTAGTGTATTATTTGTTTAGCGATAAGCTTATTATAATTTTAAGAACGATAATAAGTTTTCGAGAATATGTTACAATAGTAACATGTACTACTCTTATATTAACATTGCTATCATATTTTTATTTGCATATAGATTATCTATTAATAATATTTTATTTTCTAATAGTTATCTTCATAGGATTAGGGAGATATTATTTTTCTATTTTTAAATATTCATATACAATATTAATGATTCTATTGTTTTCTGTATTTTCTGTATTTTTTATCTTAAGAAACACAAAAATCAAAGAAAATGAAACTAAAAAAGTATTGGTAGTAAATTTAGCTAATGAACGCGATCAGATTGCAGAAATGTTATTGTCATCAGTCGATAAGAAAATTTTAAAAGATACTGTTGTTAGAGATTTGCTTCGAGGATATTTAGAAAATGAAGGTGTAATACTAGACCATTTACGAAGAAAATATTTTAGTGGATATTTCAGAAAATACGATATTCAAATATCTATTTGCAATCCAAACGACGAATTAACTTTGTTGCAAGATAATAGTACTGAGGTTGTACAATGTTATAGATTCTTTGATGATATGTTAAAGGATGGTGGTGTTTATTTAAGTGTTTCAAATTTTTATTTCCTCGATAATCAGAATGGAAGTATTAGTTATATTGGACAGTTTAAATATAATAAACCGGAATGGGAAAAAGAAATGTCTCTGTTTATTTCCCTCGATTCAAAATCAATTAATGAGGAACTTGGATATCCAGAATTGCTCTTAAACAATAAATTGTTACGACAAAAAACATTAAGTAATTATTCATATGCAAAGTATCGTAACGGAAATTTAATTACAAAATCGGGTAAGTATGTATATATGTTATCATTGCCTTTAATTTGGGATAATAAAGATGAATTTCAATTTGTTGATGAAAAAAATTATGAACATCTAATATATAATTACGATAAAAATAGTACAATAGTTATTAGTAAACTTAAATTATCATTTTTAGATATTAGTGCATTTTTTTCGTATATTTTTGTGCTTTACTATTTAATAATAATTGTAGTTTTATTTATTATTAATTTTCCCGACAATATAAGAAACTTTAATTATGATTTTAAGAATAAAATAAAATTTTCAATGATTGGAGTATTGCTGCTTTCATTAATTATTGTTGGAACAATCACTGTATATTATAATGTAATTCAATACGAAAAGACGCTAAATGAAAATATTGGAGAAAAAACACAGTCGGTATTAGTAGAATTAAAGCATAAATTAGGCGGAGAAGAGTCAATAGGTTCTGATTATGGCGAATATTTAACTTATTTACTTACTAAATTTTCTAATGTATTTTATATAGATGTTAATATTTATGATATTAATGGAAGTTTATTAGCATCTTCGCGCCCTCAAATATTCGAAAAAGGATTAATGGGAAGAAAAATGAATGTTGATGCATATAAGAATGTTGCACTAAATCATCTTGGTAGATATATTCATAAAGAAAAAATAGGATCTTTGAGCTATTATTCTGCCTATGTTCCATTTTATAATGATGAAAATAAATTGTTGGCATATTTGAACTTGCCATATTTTACTAAACAAAGTGCAATGAAAAGAGGAATATATACCTTGATAGTTGCATTTGTAAATATATATTTCTTCTTAATATTTCTTTCAATAGTATTAGCTGTTTTTATATCGAATAATATAACAAAACCTCTTAAATTAATACAAAATAAATTTAAGGAGATAAATCTTAAAACACTAAATCAGCAAATTGATTATAAAAGTAACGATGAAATAGGAAGCCTAATAAAGGAATATAATAGAATGCTTAGTGAATTGTCGGTAAATGCCGAGAAATTAGCTCGTTCCGAAAGAGAAACAGCATGGAGAGAAATGGCAAAGCAAATTGCTCATGAAATAAAAAACCCTCTTACACCTATGAAATTAAGTGTACAATATCTTCAGAGAGCACGAAACGAAAATGTTGAAGATTTCGATCAAAAACTTAAAAAATTCTCGAAATCTATGATTGAGCAAATTAATAGTTTGTCTTCTATAGCAACAGCATTTTCGAATTTTGCAAAAATGCCAAAAACAAAGAACACAAAAATAGATTTGTTGACGATAATAAATAATACTGTAAATTTATTTGAAAGTAATCAAAATATTGAGATTTTTATTAAAAATGAAAATATCGAGAATATTGTTCTCTTTGCCGATAGAGAACAATTAATAATTGTTGTTCGTAATTTATTGCAAAATGCAATTCAGGCAATACCCGAAAATAGAAAAGGACAAATTGTAATTAAAATAAGTAAATTAAAAAATAAAGCACTTGTAGAAATATGCGATAACGGAGAAGGTATTAGCGATGAGATAAAAAATAAACTATTCACTCCCAACTTCACTACTAAATCTAGCGGAATGGGCTTGGGTTTGGCTATTGTAAAAAATATTGTAGAAAATGCCAATGGAAAAATTTGGTTCAATACAAAATTGAATTATGGAACATCTTTTTATTTATCTTTTCCATTATATGAATAAAACAAACAAGTATATAGTTGTTTGTTTAAGTAAGAGTCTAAAAAAAACAAAACAATAGAAAAATACTGTTATTTGCTCTTATGTTTTAAAACCCTAATAATTATATGTTTATTGAAGATTTTTTATAATTACATTGCTTGTGAACATAAATATATTTATATTTGTTTTAGTTGAATTTTAATAAACTAAATTAATTAGACATATTGAAGTTAATTTATAAGATATTTTTGTCGTTATTATTGTGCATTACTATTAATAGTAATAGCTTCTCTCAAACTAACATTTCGGGTATAATAAATGCTTATTCAGCTGTTGATTCGGTTTATCTTATGGGCGATACAATTGGTGTAAGCGATGCAAGTTTTTTTGCTGCAAACGATACCGTATTGCTAATTCAAATGCAAGGAGCATCTGTGCACACTGATACTAGTAGTGGACTAGCGCATTTGTTCGGAAAGTTAACTGCTCTTAATTATTCAGGGAAATATGAATTTATTAAAGTTAAAAGTGTTAATATAGGACAAAAGATAGTTATATTAAAAACCAATGTTTTAAATAGTTATAATACCTCCGATGGAATTCAATTAGTTAAAGTTCCAAGTTATAATAACGCTAGAGTTAGTTCAGAATTAAGCTGTGATTCTTGGAATGGGAGTACAGGAGGAGTGTTAGCAATGTTTGTTAGCGATACTTTGTTTATTGATGATGTTATTAATGCAAATGCAAAGGGATTTAATGGTTCCGATCCGGTAAATAGTTCTGGCGATTGTGCCGAGACAGATTCTGTTAAATATATATCATATTATTTCGATGGAACAGAAACTGAAGCCGGAAGAAAAGGAGAAGGAATTGCAAAAGAATCTTCCGAATACATGAAAGGAATTGGAGCATGGGCTAATGCCGGTGGTGGAGGTAATGCCCGATTTTCAGGAGGTGGTGGTGGTAGTAATGGAGGACTTGGAGGACTTGGAGGTGCTGATGATGCATTATGTACAACTCCTGCATATACAGAAGATTTCTGGGAAGGCTTAGGTGGAAGAAAAGGATATTCATTAGATGATAAGGTTAACGACTCTACCATATTTATGGGTGGTGGCGGTGGCTCTGGTACACAATCAGGAGCTTTTACTGCATCAAAAGGTGGTAATGGAGGAGGTATAGTTTTTATTCTGGCCGAGACAATTGTGTCAAATGCCGGAACAATTAGCGCAAACGGAGAAAGTGTTACTGAAATTGCTACAGCATCAGGTGCCGGTGGTGGTGCCGCCGGAACAATAGTTGTCGATGTTGCTGATTTTGTAAATGAATTGCAGATAGAAATAATAGGAGGCGATGGAGGAAGTACTTCTCCTGTTGGATATTCATATACAGGTCCGGGTGGTGGAGGAAGTGGTGGAGTATTATTGCATTCAAACTCAAATTTACCTGCCCATGTAAAAAATAATTTAAGTGGAGGCGAAGAAGGGAGAATTACAAGTAATCCAAGCTTCGATTTTCATGCTTTTGCAGGCAATGCAGGAAGTGTGAAAAATAATATAGTGTTGCCTCTAAGAGGATTTCTTTTTAATACAATAAACAAAAATCAAATTGTTTGTTATAACAATATTCCAAAGCAAATCGATGGCTCTTCACCTAAAGGTGGAAATGGAGTATTTTCATATATTTGGAAAGTAAAAACAGACTTATCTGCATCTTGGGAAGATGCTCCGGGAACGAACGACAATCAACATTATCAACCTATAGCTCTAACAGATACTACTTATTTTAAAAGAGTTGTTCAGTCTAGTTCAATAATCGATTCGGGGAATGTGGTAATGGTTATAGTACAGCCAACAATTCTTAATAATAATATTTTTGGAACCGATACAATTTGCTATGGAAATGAAGCAGATACTTTAAGCGGAACAACTATAGAAATTGGAGGAGATGGTATTGGAACATATATTTATTCATGGCAATCGAGTACATCCGGTTCTGCATGGAATAATATATCGGCAGAAAACGATTCAATTTATTTGCCGGGAATTCTTTTTGATACTACTATTTTTCGCCGTACTGTATACTCAGGGGCTTGCTACGATACTAGTTCAATAGTCGAAATAGTAAACCTTCCATTAATTGAAAATAATATTATTTCATCAAATCAAACAATATGTTACGGACAAGAACCTCAAGAAATAATGGGAGCAGCTCCTATAAATGGTCTTGGAATTGATTCATATACTTATATCTGGGAAGAAAGTGATGGTAATAACTGGACAGTTATTAGTGATTCTGTTCGTCAAAATTATGCTCCATCAAATTTAGTGACCACAACATATTATCGACGAACAGTTGTTTCAGGAGACTGTAATGATATAAGTGAAACTGTAATTATTACCGTTTTGCCATTAATTACTAATAATAGTATCGAAAATGGAAGTTTAATATATACTTGCTATGGAATTTCTCCCGATAATCTTATTGGTACAATTCCTAATGGTGGCAATAATACTTATAATTACCAATGGCAAAAAAGTGCAGATAATTTAATCTGGAATAATATTAATACTAACGGGACTTTAATAAATTATCAGCCTGAAGAACTTACGCAACGTACTTATTATAGAAGAATAGTAAATTCCGGGCTAAATGACTGTTGTGTAGATACTAGTGATGTAATAACTATTGATATTTATCAATTACCAATAGCTTCTTTACAAGTTCTCGATACATCAATATGTAGTAACGAAGAAATAGAATTGTTTTTTAATGTTACATCCGGAAGTGCTCCCTACGATTTAGTATATTCTAATTCGGAAACACCATATACAATTAATAATTTTTCAACTTCGAATATTTCCGATAATATTAATCCGACAACAAACGATGTTCAAAAGCAAATTACATATTCTATTATATCTGTTGTAGATAATAATGCTTGCGAAGCAACAGATATTTCAGGTAATGCAAATGTAACAGTCTATGGATGGCCAAATGCTCAGGCAGGTGAAGATATTGATGTTTGTGAATTGCGCTATAATTTAGATGCAAGTAAAAGTATTGGCGATGGAATTTGGACAGTAATTTCCGGAGAGGAAGAAACCGATTTTGTAGATTCTTCGAACTCAACAACCAGCATAGAAGTTAGCAGTGCAGGTTACTATAAATTAAAATGGACAGAAACAAATTGGCAATGTGCCGATTTTGATAGTGTGCAAATTCATTTCTATCAGCCCCTATTTAATATTGATGCTGGAAACGATACCGTTTTGTTTTTCGAAAATGAATTTTTATTGAATGGTCAAGTTCAAAATCCCGATAACGAAATTGCTATTACGTCTCTTTGGGAGTTTTTAGAAGGATCAGGGAATATTGAAGATAAAGATAGCTCCGAAACTATGATGCGTAATTTATATAGTTCTTTCAACAAACAAATTGTTTTAAAATGGAATGTATATAAAGGAGTTTGTGCCGATATTTCCGATACATTAAATATTACTGTTAATAATGTGGAAACGCCTACCGGATTTTCTCCTAATGGAGATAATATTAACGAAACATTTATAATTAACGGTATAGATAATGGAATCGGAAATCGTTTGATAATATACAATAGATGGGGAACAGAGGTTTATCGAAAAAATAATTATTCGAACGATGATGGATGGAATGGTAGAAATAAAAATGGGAAAGATTTACCTGAAGATACATATTATTACATTTTAAGTATTGTTGATGTTAATAATAAAACACATTTGTATAAAGGATATATTGTAATAAAAAGATAATGAAATACATATTAAGCATATTGTTTATTAGTATTCTGACTTTCTCAAGTAAAGCTCAGAAATATTCTACATTATACAGTCAGTATATGCTTAATGGCTTAGCAATTAATCCTGCCTATGCCGGGAGTCGCGAATGTTTTAGTAATCTGTTGCTATACCGAAATCAATGGATGGGATTCGAAGGAGCACCAACTACACAAATATTTAGTAGTCATGCTCCACTAAAAAACGAAAAAGTTGCACTTGGTCTTATTGTAATGCACGAAGAAATTGGAGAATTAAAAAACTTTGATTTTTATACAAATTATGCTTTTAGATTTCGAGTAGGAAAAGGATTTTTATCTCTTGGATTAAAAGCCGGTGTTACCATAGAACAATATAATTTAAATAATATTAGTACCGGTAACGAAATAGAAGATCCTGTTTTCCCCAATACAATTGAGAAATTTGTAAAACCAAATTTTGGACTAGGATTTTATTATTATAGTAAAAAATTTTTCGTAGGAGCATCAGTGCCAATGGTATTGAGTTATAGAAGCGACAAATTTGAAATGTATCACGATATTAATAATTACGATTTCTTAGTTACTTCTGGAGCACTTATAGGTTCAAAAAACTTTAAGGTGAAACCATCATTCTTATGTAGATATCGATTAACAGGCAATTATTCTGTTGATGCAAATGTAAGCTTGATTTTCTACGACGCATTAATGGTGGGGGCTACATATCGATTAGAAAATGAATATGCAGTTTTAGTTCAATATCAATTAAACAATCAGATAAGAATTGGTTATGCTTACGATATTCCTACTGGCGATATACAGAATTATGTTAATGGTTCGCATGAAATTATATTAAGATACGATTTTAAATATAAGATAAAAGCTACTAATCCTAGATATTTTTAATAAAATGGGAAGGTATAAGAAAAAAATGTTAGTAATAGTATTTTTGATAAGTGGAGTATTTTCTGCTTTTGCGCAAGATTATATTATTACTCGATTGCCATTTAACACCAAACGATACGATGAATTTGCTCCTGTGTATTTTCAGGATGGTATTATTTTTTGTTCCAACCGGAAAACAGGAGTTTTTGTCAATTATACCGACGATAGAAATGGAGATTTTTTGTTCGATCTTTATAGAGTTGCTCAGAAAACACGCACAAAATGGGGCGAGGTCAAGATATTATCAAATAAAATTAATACAAACTTTAACGAAGGACCAGCTACTTTTAATAATCGAGAAACAGAAATGTTTTTTACTCGAAACAACGAAGCCTCAAAAAAAATAGGGAATAGTATAAATAGAAAAAATAGATTAGGAATATTTTCAGGAAAAAATACTCGTAATGGATGGAAGAATATTAAAGCATTTCAATATAATAATACTAATTATAATGTTGCTCACCCTAGTTTAAGCGATGATGGTAATTTCTTATATTTTGCATCTGATATGCCTGGAGGATTTGGGGGAATCGATTTATATGTATGTGAAAAAAATAGGGGTAGATGGGGCAAGCCTGAAAATTTGGGCGCAGAAGTAAATACTAAAGGAGATGAGGTATTCCCATTTATTCATCAATCAGGACGTTTGTATTTTTCTTCTGATGAACATGGTAGTATTGGACGTTTAGATATATTTTACACAGAAAAAGTAAATGGAGAATGGTATAAACCAATTGCTCTTGATCAGCCTATTAATTCTAGATACGACGATTTTGGCTTAATAATTGATGCTTTTAAAAAATCCGGATTATTTTGTTCCGATAGAAATAAGTCTGATGATATATATAGTTTTATAACACTATTTCCTATTTTCGAAAACATGTTTCGAATGAAAGAAAATAATTTTTGTTACGAATTTTTTGAAAAGGGATCAGTAAATACCGATTCTTTACAGTTAAAATACGAATGGGATTTTGGCGATGGCGAAAAAGCAAAAGGCTTAGAAGTAGAACATTGTTTTAAAAATACAGGTAATTATATTGTGCAACTAAATGTTATTGATGAAATTACCGGTGATGTATATTTTAACGAAGCTACTTATCAATTACCTATTGAAAAAATAGAGCAAGTATATATTAATTGTAAAGATACTGTTCTTGTTGGCGAAGAAATAAAAATGGACGGTTATCAAACAAATCTAAAGAATTTTGATATAGCCGAATATTATTGGGATTTTGGTGATGGAAGAAGAACAAAAGGAATAGATATAACACATATTTATTCATCTCCGGGTATTTACATTGTTCAATTAGGTGTTTTTAGTAAGGAAGATGCCCAAGGAAATAAAAAGAAACAAGGTGTTTATAAAAATATTGTAGTATTAGATAAAAAGAAAAAATAACAAGTTAAATTATTGAAAATGATAAAGAAATTCTATATAATAACTATTCTTATTTTAATTATAATAACTTCGTCTATAGCTCAACCGGTACCTGCCGAAGACGAAAATATACCTTACCTTATGACTTTTGGAAAATTAGCAGAAACATCGTGGGGAGATGATGATTTCTCGCAAACGTTTTTTTTCGTAATCCCGGAAGAACATAAAATACCAATTTTTATTCGTGTTTACGACCCTGATGTTGGAGGTAAAATTGATGAAATAAACGGTGTTTTCGATACAAGAGTTACTTATAGTGTATATGGAGGTAATGAATGTTATACTAATAAAGATGCACAAAGTACCGACCCTATTGGGAATTATAAAAGTGGAAATTTGTTGGCAACAAAAAGTTTCGGAGTTAATCCTCGATATGATGATAATTGGTACACTTTTGGGCCATTTAATCCTACAGAAGGCGAATATGTTAAAAAATTTGGAGGCTACATATTTAAAATTATTGCAGAAGGAGTTAGTGGAGACGATGGTAACATGTATAGATATTTCTTAAGTACTTCTCAAAATTCTAATAATCGTATTGAAGGAGCAAATGCTTTTGCTTACGAATATAGTTTTAGAATGCATAACGATCCAAACGAAGTGTCACATATTTATCCATATGTTGATGATAAAACAATATCGGTTGAAGAGAAAAATTTCGACTGGGATTCTGATGGAATGATTCGTGTCGTTTCTGTTGCTCGTAAGGGATTGATATGTAAAATATCCGGTGATGATAAATGGGGTAGCTATAAATTTAAAATTCTCGACGAAGAAATGAATTCATCTCTAGATTTTCAATTTATAAAAAAACGCTATCCTCAAGTAAAAAATAATAATGTTGTAATATCTGTGAAAAACCAATATGGCGATTTATTACCTTTTTATGTTGTTCCTATTGGTGGTGTGCCTAAATATAAATACTCAATTGGTGTGAGAAAGAAAAATTAGTTAAAATAAAATTTTATGACTAAGATATATAAATGTTTTTCAGTATTATTCCTTTTTGTAATTATAAGCGTATCTCTTACAGCTCAGACCTATAATTTTAATAAGCTCAGTATCGATAAAGGTTTAAGCCATCCTTTTGTATATACTATTAATACCGATATAAATGGTTTTATTTGGGTTGGAACAGGAGAAGGATTGTGTAAATATAATGGATTCGAATTTTATGTATCAGAAGCCGACGATACTCTTACCGATGGATTTGTAACATCAAGCTATAAAGATAGTAACGGAACTTTGTGGTTCGGACATAATTCGGGAGAATTAACTGTATATAACGGAAGTACATTAAAGAAAATTGACACAAAAAAATATTCAAAAAGTACAGTTACTGATATCTGTGGTGATAATTCGGGGAATGTATATATTACAACACAAAATGACGGATTTCTAATTGTTGATAAAGATTATAAAATAGATACTTTTAAAAATCAATTCTTGTCAAAACTATTATATTCAGTTAATTATATTGGTAACGATAATGTTTTATTGGGTTTAAACGATGGTTTGTACTTATATAAAATAAAAGAGAATAAAATTTTGCTTCAGTTTAAATTTAAAGAAATTCCTTGGACAGCTGTAACAACAATAAAAAGCAGTAAAATTGAAGGGGTTTTCTGGATTGGAACAGAAGATGAAGGATTCTATTATTTAAAACAGAAAAACGAAGAGTTTGATTCATATATAATCGAGAAAACATCTGAAAACTATAATTTAGGATACGAAAATGTACAATCGATTTTTGAAGATAATGATAATAATTTATGGATAAGTACATTTGGGAATGGAGTATTTAAACTTATTGCGGATAATAATTCTAAAACAAAATTTAAAAAACTTATAAATTATTCTACAACTAATGGCCTTACAAATAATTTTGTAAAACAAGTATTTCAGGATTGGGAAAATAATATCTGGATTGCTACATATGGCGATGGTATTGCATTCTTGGTTGACGAAGCATTTACTTTCCGATATAATGACATTAAAGAATTAAAAAATAATATTACAGCTTTAACCGAAAGCAATTCTGAATTATGGTTAGGAAGCGATGAGTGTCTTGTTGAAATAAATAATAATTCTGGTAAGAGAACTATATATTCATACAAGAATGGTTTGCCAAAAGATAGAATTAGTGCTTTATATTATAATAAGAAAAATTCTGTTTTTATAGGAACTCAAAAATCAGGGGTTTATAAATTTGATATAAAGAGAAAGAAAATAGTTCCTTTTTATAAAGGGGCAAGCTTACTTGGGAATCAGATTAATTGTGTTAATGGAAGTGATGAAAAAATTTGGATAGGCACAAAAGATGGAGTGCTGGAAATTAATACAGAAACAAATAAAAAGAAATTGTTTAATACATCCGATGGTTTACCACATAATGATATTAATTATGTATTCGTCGATTCGAAAAAAAATCCATGGATAGCAACAAAAAGCAATAGCGTTTTTGTATTGAACGATACATTGAAATATTCAATTGCAGGTAATGCTCCTCTTGAGTTTACATCTATTACCGAAGATATTGATGGTAATATTTGGGCAGCTACATATGGGTTTGGCGTTTTTAAATTCATGAAAGATACCTTAAAATATTTTTCGAGCGATGATGGATTAAAATCAAATTACTGTTATAGCTTAATTGCCGATAAGAGTGGTAAAGTGTGGGTTGGACATCAATTAGGATTAAGCAGTATTGATATTAATAACTATGATGTAAAAACATATTCGAAAGAAAGAGGAATTTTAGGAGATTGTAATTATAATGCAGTATTTGAAAACGATAACGAAATAACATATTTTGGAACTACTAACGGAATGATTTCTTATAATCATAGTTTAGATAAAAAAAATATATTCCCCCCGAAAGTTAATATTGAATCAATATATTTTTCCGATAAAAAATACGATGTTAATAAATCGCTTATATTACCATATAGTATTTATAAATTAAAGATAAATATTATTGGATTAAGTTATAGTGCTCCTGAAGGTGTTACATATAAGTATAAGTTAGATGGATATGATTTAGAATGGTCGGATATTACTAAAGAAAGAGAAATTGTATATTCAAGAATCGAAGACGGAGAATATTCATTTCTTCTTAAAGCATATAATGCCGATGGAATAACATCTAAAGAACCTTTAATTTATAATATAAAAATTAAACCTCCAATATGGAAAACATGGTGGTTTATTACTATATTTATAATAATAGTTATTGCTTCAATTTATTTTTATATTAGAAATCGCGAAAAGAAACAAAGAGAATTACAAGAATATCTTGAAGAAGAATTGGAAAAACGAACAAAAGAAGTTACAGAGAAAAATGAAGAGTTAGAAATGAAAAATAAAGATATTACCGATAGCATAAATTATGCTCAAAGAATACAGAGAAGTATTCTGCCTTCGGTATTTGCTCTTGATTCGTTCTTTTCGGGTTCTTTTGTGTTTTATCGCCCCAGAGATATTGTAAGTGGCGATTTTTATTGGTACGATAAAGTTAGCGATGATAAATTTTTAATTATCTGTGCCGATTCTACCGGACATGGAGTACCTGGGGCATTTATGTCGATGATAGGAACTACTCTTATTAAAGATATATGCCTAAGAAAAGATATTAATTCTCCTGCTGAAGTATTACAGAAGTTAGATGCAAATTTGCAAGGAACATTAAATCAGAATATCGATGCAGAAACAGCTCACGATGGGATGGATATTGTTGTTTGCGAGATAGATATCAATACACGAGACGTAAGGATTGCTTCTGCTATGCGTCCGGTTATTGTGTATAAAAATAAGAAATTAGAATATGTTAGAGGTAGCAAATGCTCGATTGGAGGTAATGCTGATGATGAAAAATATTTCGAAAATTTTAGCTTTAAACTAAACGATGGAGATATTATTTATATGTTTTCTGATGGATATTCCGATCAGTTTGGTGGAACAAAAGGAAAAAAATTTAAATTAGCAAGATTGAAAAATTTAATTGTAGATATTTGCGAAAAACCTATGAGCGAGCAGAATAGATTAATTGGCGAAGCATTTGATAATTGGAAAGGAGAATTAGAACAGGTCGATGATATTTTATTTATGGGTATTAGAATGTAATTTTTTATATCAACTCGAGTTAGTAACTAAGAGTAGTGATAAAAACAGGGTTTGCTAAACCCTACTTTTAAAAATTTACACAGCTTATGGAATACTGTTTGAATTTTAATAATAAGCTTAATGTTTATAAATTATTTATTTGTATTTAGTTTTCGTTTTTTTATTTTCTTAGGTACATGCCATAACCAAAATCCTGTTATTACAAAAGTGAGTAAGGAAAAACCAATAATTGTGGTATAAATTAATTTAAATATCTCGTTTTTGGTATCTGCAATTTTATCAAGAATCGATCCGTCGTGTATGTTTTCTATCAAGTCGGAGTATCTGTAAACAATATGCAATAATTTTCCGGTGGCTCCATCTAATTGAATACTCCAGTAATGTTTAGCAAAAATAAATTTTACTATTCCCTTATTTTTTCTAATGTCAATTCTGTTTAGTTTTAACGAAAGATTATTCGAAATAGAATCGTGCAAAATTTCACAAGCATTTTTATGTAAACTATCTATTGGCAGCCAATCTTTGAAATCTGTTGAAGTACCTATGTATGTTTTCGGAAGAATAAGTCCTGAGCTATTTTTTTTCCACGCAAGTAATAAGCCACTTACCGATATTAAAAAGAAAAATGCAAAAAGAAAAATAGCAATCTTTCGATGAATCTTTCTAAATATACGTAAAACGTTGGCTTGTTTTTTTAGTTTATTGTTTGATGAGGTATTTGAATTAGTCATTAGAATTATTATTCTGCTATAAGTATATCGGGAGACATTTCTATATTACTCATATTAAAATTTCTATCGAAGATATAGAACTCGAGACGAATAGTGTCAGAAATTTTATTTAGTATTAATATTTCTACTTCTATATCGCCTTTTACACTTTTTGTATAGGTTCCTCCTTCGAGATACGGGATACGAAATTTATATATTGAATCTTTAACTATAAATTCTCCATTTATTTTATCGTATATACTAACAAATAAATTTGGGCTTTCGTTAATATAAGTTGCTGAGTCGGAATTAATACTATCTGGTTGATTAACGCCTATGTCTCCATCTCCATCAACAAACGAGAACTGCAATGTTCCTTTAACCGCATTATATTCCGGAAGATTCTCGTTTATTATAAAATTGGAATATTCTATTTCCGGTATAATAGAATATTCTTTAGCTTTTTCACACGAAGAAGCTAAAAAATATACTAAAATTAGAAGAAAATAGTTTATACGTTTCATTTGTTTACAATTCAATAAATAACGACCTATATTAGTTGTGCTTATTTTTTTTATTTGCAAAAATTATTGTGTATTTGCCTAAAAAATAGCTAATTAAAAGAAAAATAAGTGAATAGGTTTTAAAAAATTTCATTAAATTTATTAAATAGGATTAATGTTAATCCGCATGCTATTATGAAAATGATGTTGTATTTTATATATTTATTTTTCACTTTGCTATACTTTTATAAAAAACTTTAAGAAAGAAATAAAAAAATTATTTCTTTCTCATAAAAATCTGTATCGGACAACCAGAAAAATTAAAATTTTCTCTCAATTTATTTTCTAAGAATCTTTTATATGGATCTTTTATATATTGAGGTAAATTACAGAAAAATGCAAAAGCAGGGAAATATGTATTTAATTGAGTTACATATTTTATTCGAATAAATTTACCTTTAATTGCAGGAGGTTTGTTAGCATTTATTATCTCTAGCATTAATTCGTTAAGTTTCGAAGTTGTAATTCTTCTTTTTCTATTTTCGAATACTTGAATTGCTTCTTCAAGAACTTTATGTATTCTTTGTTTTGTTAATGCCGAGGTAAATATTATTGGAATATCCTGAAAAGGAGCTATTTTCTCTTTTATTTGTTTAGTAAGTTCTTTTGCGGTATTAGTTTCTTTCTCAATTAAATCCCACTTATTAACTAGAATAACGACTCCTTTATTGTTTCTTTTTATTAAAGAAAGGATGCTCATGTCTTGCGATTCTATTTGTCTGGTAGCATCGATTAATAGTAAACAAACATCCGATTCTTCTATGGCTCTGACCGAGCGAAGAACAGAATAGTATTCGAGATTCTCACTTACCTTACCTTTTTTTCGTAATCCTGCTGTATCGATAAGATGAAACTCGTGATTAAATTTTTTATAATATGTATATAACGAATCTCTTGTAGTTCCCGAAATAGGGGTTACTATATTTCGTTCTTCACCTATTAACACATTTATTAACGACGATTTCCCAACATTTGGTCTTCCAACAACGGCAAATTTTGGAATATCCGAATTATATTCTTCATAAACACCATCGTCGGTTAAAGCTATTTCATCGAGAAGCTCGCCTGTACCACTTCCGTTTATCGATGATACGCAGAATAAATCATCTAATCCAAGTTTGTAAAATATGTGTGAATCGTATATTCGTTCGTTATTATCTACTTTATTAACGACAAGTAGTACTTTTTTATCAGATTTTCTAAGAATTTTTGCTACAGTTTCGTCGAAAGATGTAATTCCAACAGTAACATCAACAACAAATAATATAACATTTGCCTCGTCCATAGCAATGTCAACTTGTTTCCTTATTTCGCTTTCGAAAATATCATCCGAATTTTTTAAATAACCGCCGGTGTCGATAATAGAGAAATTTTTACCATTCCATTCCCCTTTACCATATAAACGATCTCTGGTAACTCCACTATACTCATCTACAATCGCACGTCGTGTGCCTGTTAATCGATTAAAGAGAGTAGATTTTCCAACATTTGGTCTTCCTACAATTGCTACTATCATTGCTATAAATTATTAATAAATTACTTTTCCTATTATTACTTTAAATTTTACCAAAAGAATTTCTGATTTTGTAATTAATGTTTTCTTTTCTTCTTCTAACGAAGCTATACTAGAACAATTTATGTTTTGCAATAAACTAATGCTTGTTATTAAGCTTTCGTACGATTTTTTAAGATTACTCGAAAAATCGGTATTTTCTTTCGATTTTAATGCAAGAAGAAATTTAATTGAGACAGTTCCTGATTTCTCTTTCAATTCGCGTGTGTCAACTTGTGGCAACTCCTTATTTAACGATTTAGTAAATCCAAAACATTGTACCGTAAAATTGTATATTAATTGTTCAATTTCTTGCATTTGATATGTTTTTTATTTGTTGTACCCGAAATCTTTTAACATGCGATCTTTGTTTCTCCAATCTTTACTAACTTTTACAAATAATTTTAAGAAAACTTTCTTGTCAAAAAATGTCTCGATATCTATTCTTGCTTCTGTTCCAACTCTTTTTAAAGCAGCACCTTTATGTCCAATAATTATTCCTTTTTGCGAATCGCGAACAACATAAATTATTGCACTTATGCTTAATAATTTATCGGTGTCTTTAAATTCTTCAATATTAACCTCAACAGAATACGGGATCTCTTTTTTATAATGTAACAATATTTTTTCGCGGATAATTTCCGACACAAAAAATCTTTCTGTCTTATCTGTTAGTGCATCTTTAGGGAAATATGCTGGCCCCTCAGGTAGCTTCTCTTGAATTGTTTTTAATACAGTATTTACATTAAAATTCTTTAACGCAGCAATAGGAATTATATCGGCATTTGGAAGTGTTTCTTTCCATGTGTCAACTAATTTCTCTAATTCTTCTTGCGATGAAAGATCAATTTTATTTATTAAGAGAATAATTGGAATATCTGTTTTTTTAAGTTTTTCAATATATTCTATATTCTTATCAAATGTTTCAACAACATCGGTAATATATAATATTATGTCGGCATCTTCGAAAGCTGTACCAACATAGTTCATCATTTTTTCTTGTAATTTGTAATTAGATTTTAATATTCCTGGTGTGTCGGAATATACTATTTGAAAGTCGTCTCCGCTAACAATACCCATTATTCTATGACGAGTTGTTTGTGCTTTAGATGTAATTATCGAGAGTTTCTCTCCAACCATAATATTCATTAAGGTTGATTTTCCAACATTTGGATTTCCCAGAATATTTACAAAACCTGATTTATGTGGCATATTTTTAAATTATAAATTTTTACAAAGATAATAGAATTTATTCTTCTTGAATTCTAATAATTAAGATAATGTGATTTTTTTATTTTTTAGACTAAAATATTGTAGATAAATGGTTTTTATACTTATAAATTAATTGTGAAAGATAATTTGAATGCAAAATTATCGATGTTTTTGCTAAACGAATATGCTCCGTATCGATAGTAGATTCCTATCCCATATCCAAAAAACGATTGGTTTAATATGTTATTTATATGTAATCCGGTTTCGAAATATCCTTTTTCCATACTCGAGATACTTTCGGGGAAGTTATGTTTACCAATATTCGATAAGGTTCCTATTCCAAAGTTGTTGACTAGTGCAATATTAGGACTGAAATTTTTTGACGAAAATAATAAATGTCCAAAATATTGTTTCAAAAATATAGAAATAAATCTATCCGAATAAAATTCGCTCATTCGCATAGTTCCAAAACTATTGTCGGAAACAATCGAAAATTTATAATAACTACCATGTCCATTATATAATTTAGGAGCAGGAATATTACCAATAATAATTCCTCCAACAATACAAATTGATGTTTCTCCAATGGTTCTAGATTTAATATTATCGGTAATTTTTGTTTCGAATTTAGTGTAATTATATTCTCCTTTAATTTTGTCGATACCTTTAATAATATTAGCTTGAATTATTGGATATTTTGTGCCTTGCGGATATTTTACTCGCCCAATTTGTATAAATTTTTCTCTAAAAGCGTATCTTAATTTCATACCTGTTTCGGTAAATAAAAATGTATTTGATGTTGTGCTTGGCGATATTTGGTATGTATATCCATTAGTAGGAATTACTTTTGATTGATTCAAATAGATTTTTGATTCTAAATACTTCAATATTCTTGATGAATAGGAAATTTCTTTTTCTTCGATTTTGTTCATATTCGAAATTAAATATTTACGAAAAATCTCACTAGATGCTAATGTTAGACGCCGTTCGCTAAAATTGTATCCTGAAGCTTCTGTAACATCATTATTATATGTAAAATGTATTTTCTCTTCGGTTTTATTATTTAGGTTTATTTGAAATTCTCCACCATATTTTATGTTTTTATCATTAAAGCCATATGCAAAATGCCCACCTATAGCAAAGCTTTTCGATAATTTGTTATTCGTAATGCCCCCAATACCCAGTCTTAGTCCTTCGTATAAATTGTAATCGTAGAATTTATTTAAGTCAAAATTGAAAAATTTGTATGGGATATATCCCGACATTGCAGTTTCGAAGATACTTAATATCTTATCAATATTGTGTTTTTCCCCAATACTGTCGATTATATGATATGTTAATGTATCTTTCGAGTTGAGTTGTTCTGTTCTGTATTTATTCCAGTATTCTTTGGTTTTGTTAGAACTGTTTTTAGTAATATTTAGTTCGTTAATATTAAAATCAGCCTTTTTAAGACTTGTATCTAGTTTAATGTTGCTAAGGTATGATTTGTTTTTCGATATTAATTTTATACTGGAAGAAGGAGATGATATTTTGGTATTATTAAAAATTATTTCGGTATTTAATTGCTTCGGAAACCATTGTTTATTAGCGATAAATTCGTACTTCTGTTCAATTGTAACTGCATATGTCTCGTCTTTTTTACTCGGAGAAGCAACAACATTTTGTATAGCATATTTATTAGTGTTTATATGAATAAAGCCTGTTAAACCATCGAAATTTTTGCCTTTTCTTGGACGGTAAGAAATTACAAATAAGGTGTCGCCTCTAGAAGTGAACATAGTATCTTCTAAAAGAAAAAGATATTTATTAATGCTTCCTTTACTTATAGGGTTCAGATAGTTCTTATTAAAAAGAGTGATAAAATCCTTGTAAAACGAAAACGATTGAAGCTGAGTTGAAAGCATGCTAAAAAAAGGATTCCTTGTGCCTGAAATTTTAGTTGCAATTATCTTTTCGTTGCTTAAATCGGGATAAAGAAATTTTCTTTCGCTAATAGATTCTATAATAAATAAATGTTGTTTTTTTATTAACTCTTGTAGTTTGATTTCTGATGAATCTATTTTTTGTATTGTTGAATCTGTTATAATGTTTGTTGTATCTATATTTGTTAATGTAAAAATATTTTTGTTATACGATGTGTATGAAAATGAATGATGTTTCTCCGGATTGTTTTTGTTCTTGTTTTCTATTACTTTATTAATAATTCGTTCGGCAGGATTAACTCCCGGGAAAACTATAATTTCATTAATAGAATAAGCTTTTGGAGTAAGTCGAATTGTAATATTTTGATTTGAGCTTTTTGTTTTTATAGTATCGCTGTAGTATCCAAGGTAACTAATGTATAGTTCTTTAGTGTTTTTGTGATTAATAAAAAATTCTCCGTTAATATTTGTTGTTGTTCCAAGTCCTTTTTCGTTATATACAATATTAACAAAAGGTAATATTTTATTTGTTTTTTTATCAATAACTTTGCCCGAAATATAATTTCTTTCTTGGGCAAAGCTTTTAGCCGAAAATATAAATATAATAGAAATTAAAAATAAGAAATATTTCATTTTGTAAAAGTGTAATTATTCTAAAGTAAAGTGTAAATTTTTATTTGTTTTTTTATTATGCTAAAATAATAAAAATGATGCTGTTCAAAAGGTCGAATTGTTGTCATCCTATGTTTGCATTCTGAACGAAGTCGAAGAACCAAGTTGACTGAATTAAACGAGCTCAACGAAGTTAATCCATTAGTTAAAAATTAGATATTTCAACAAACTCAATATGACATAAATAGCTTAAAACTTTACTTTTTGTATAGCCTCATATAATTTAATGCATTTTTCCCTTTTACTCGTATTGTTATCTGTCGTTAAATTTAATTTCGGCAATAACTGAGTTCGGATTGTTTATTTATCGTTTAAGTCAAGATTTAGATCAATTACGACCCTGTTTTTTTGTTGGGTTTAAAACTATAAATATCAGAATTATTAAACCCGACATAGATAAAAATAAAATGTTCCCAGTAAGGAAATATGCAATTATTGATAAAAACGATGGTACTTATAAAAGGGTGTACCTAATAATTAATGTAGATCTATATTCTGTCATTTTTTCAATTAAACTAGTTTTATTTTTTATCTTCGATAATTTATATCTAAAGAACAATGTGCTTCCGAAAAATCCAATAACAATAAATATTGGAACAATATAAATAAATATTTCAGTTAATTCTTTTGTCACGAAATCGACATTTCTATTATTTATTAAATAAAAAGAAGCTAATGCAAACAATATTTGTACGGTAATTAATGCAAAATATATTATTTGCATCAATTTAAAATATTCTTGTGAAGTTTGTTTTGTAGTATTCATTTAAATAATGCTATTTGAATGTGTATAAAAATTATTTATAAGCTTTCATTTTTAATATATTTACTTCTTTTTCGGTAAGGAATCTCCATTTGCCTCTTGGAACGTTTTTCTTAGTAAGTCCTGCAAAAAGTACTCTGTCGAGTTTTTTTACCTCGTATCCTAACGATTCAAAAGTTCTACGTATAATTCTATTTTGCCCTGTATGTATTTCTATCCCAATAATTGTTTTGTCTTCTGTATTTACATAGCTAATAGCATCAGCTTTAATGTAATCTTCTCCAACTTTTAATCCTTCAGCAATTTTTATCAGGTCAACTTTAGTAACATTCTTGTCAAGAGTAACTTGATATACTTTCTTTTTATTGTGTTGAGGGTGAGTTAATTGACTGGTAAGTTCTCCGTCGTTTGTTAAAAGTAATACGCCGGTAGTATTTTTGTCTAATCTTCCAACAGGGTATACTCTTTCGGGACAAGCATGTTTTATAAGGTCGATAACTGTGCGTTTCGCATGTTCATCTTTCCGAGTAGTAACAACATCTTTAGGTTTATTCAATAAGATATATACTTTTTTCTCGCTTGAAAGATGTTTGCCTTTATATCGTACGGTATCTTTTAAAGTAACTTTTGCACCAAGTTCGGTAACAACCTTACTGTTAACAGTAATAGCTCCGCTTTTAATAAGCTCGTCGGCTTCGCGTCTAGAACAAATGCCTGCGTTAGCAATAAATTTATTAAGTCTGATTTCTCGTGGAGAATGTTCTATATTCTTTTTTTCGTTAGAAGAATTTCTTTCGTTAGCTTTTTTGTTATTGTATGGTTTCTTGCTAGTCATAATTTATTTTCCCTTACCCTGTTTTAATCTTAAAATATTGTACAAAGATAAATTATTTATGCATAATGATTTTAGAAAATAATAATTTCATTAATATATTTTCTTCTTAAAAAGCGAATTTAATTATCTTTACTTCTTTATACATTGTAAATAAGTAAAAATATGACATTAATAAAATCAATATCAGGAATTAGAGGAACAATTGGAGGAAATATTGGAGACGGATTAAATCCTCTGGATACTGTTAAGTTTGTTACAGCTTTTGGTATGTGGATAAAAAATAATAGAGCAAACAAAAAGTTAAAAGTAGTACTTGGTAGAGATGCTCGTATTTCCGGTCCTATGGTTAATAATATTGTAACAGGAACTCTTATGGGGCTTGGAATAGATGTTGTAAATATTGGTATGGCAACAACCCCAACTGTAGAAATTGCTGTAACAGAAGAAAAAGCCGATGGTGGAATTATTCTTACAGCTAGCCATAATCCGAAACAATGGAATGCTCTTAAATTATTAAATGCTAATGGAGAGTTTCTAACTGCTGGCGACGGCGAAATAGTTTTGAAAATTGCCGAATCGGAAGATTTTGAATATGCCGAAGTCGACGATTTAGGGAAAGTAGAAAATAAAGATAACTATCTCGATATCCATATTAAAAAGGTTATCGATCTAGATTTAGTTGATATTGATGTAATTAAGAAAGCAAAATTCAAAGTGGCTATCGATGCTGTTAATTCGGTTGGAGGTATTGCTATTCCTAAATTACTTAAGGCATTAGGTGTAGATGAAGTAATTGAATTGTTTTGCGAGCCAAATGGGGAATTTTCTCATAATCCGGAACCAATTCCTGAAAATCTATCGGATATATCGAAGACTGTTGCTGATAAAAAAGCAGATTTAGGATTTGTAGTCGATCCCGATGTTGACAGATTAGCTATTATTAACGAAGATGGATCTATGTTTGGCGAAGAATATACTTTAGTTGCTGTTGCTGATTATATTCTTAAAAATAAAAAAGGCAATACAGTGTCGAATTTGTCATCTACTCGAGCGCTGCGCGATGTTACCCAACAATATGGAGGAGAATATTCTTCTTCTGCCGTTGGAGAAGTTAATGTGGTTGATAAAATGAAAAATGTAAATGCCGTTATTGGAGGAGAAGGTAACGGAGGAGTTATTTATCCAGAAAGTCATTATGGTAGAGATGCCTTAGTTGGTATTGCTTTATTTTTAACTCATCTTGCAAAATCGAAAAAAAAATGTTCAGAGTTGAGAGCAAAATATCCTAATTATGTTATTTCTAAAAACAAAATACAATTAACACCACAAATTGACGTTGATAAGATATTAAAAAATTTGAAAATAAAATTCGCAAATTACACAATTATTGATGTCGATGGTGTTAAAATTGAATTTGATAATGGTTGGGTTCATCTGCGAAAATCAAATACCGAACCAATTATTAGAGTTTATTCCGAGAGTGTCTCTGTTGAAGCAGCTAATGGTTTAGCAAATAAAATAATAGATAAAGTAAATGAGATGATATAAAGAAGTATAATTTATTTCAAGTTATAAAATAGTAATTTATATAGTAGTATTTAATATTTATTTAATGAAAAAGAAGATTGTTTATTTTGTGATTTCTGTAATTGCTATAATTGCTGTTATTGTTATATATATGGCAAGTTCAGAACCCGAAAAAAGTCAGTTAACAGTAAAAGCTAAAAAAAGTGATTTCGAAATTTTAGTAACAATTACAGGAGAGTTACAAGCAAAAAGTTCTGTAGAAATACAAGCTCCTCCCGAATTACGTAGTAGAAGCTTACGAATTAGAAATATTAAAATCACTGATTTAATCCCGGAAGGAACTGTTGTCGATTCCGGTGAATATGTTGCAGCTTTAGACCGATCGGAAGCAGGTAATACCTTAAAAGATATTGAAGATGAAGTTGAGAAAAACGAATCGCAATTTTTAAAAACTAAGCTCGATACTACTATGCAATTGCGAGATCTAAGAAATCAGTTATTGAACTTAGGATTTGCTCTCGAAGAGAAACAAATAGTACTCGATCAATCGAAATTCGAACCTCCTGCAACAATTCGTAAAGCAAAGATCGATCTCGATAGAGCTAATAGAGAATACGAGCAGGCAAAAAGCAATTATAAACTTAAAGTACAGCAGGCAAAAGCCGATATGCGCGATGTAGAAATAAACTTGTTGAAAGCACAACGCAAAAACGAAGAAATGAAATCTGTGCTTATGAAGTTTACAATTTATGCTCCTCAACCCGGAATGGTAATTTATAAAAAAGAATGGAGCGGACAAAAACGTAAGGTTGGATCTATGATTAATCCTTGGGATTTAACAGTTGCAACATTGCCCGATCTTTCAACTATGTCGTCGAAAACATATGTAAACGAAGTAGATATCTCGAAAATAAAAGTAGGGCAAAATGTAAGAGTTGGTGTTGATGCTTTCCCTAATAAAAAATATTATGGCAAAGTTGCCGAAGTTGCAAATGTAGGAGAGCAGTTGCCAAATGCCGATGCAAAAGTGTTTGAAGTTGTTGTAGATATTTCCGAGTCTGATTCGATTCTTCGTCCTGCAATGACAACGAGTAATCAGATAATAACAGATACTTTTAATAATGTAATTAGTATTCCTTTAGAAGCTGTTCACTCTAACGATAGCTTGAGTTTTGTGTATAATACTAAAGGGAAAAAGCAGATTGTATTACTGGGTATGTCGAACGAAAATAGAGTTATTGTGGAAAAAGGATTAGAAGAAAATGAAAAAATTTATCTGTCTATTCCCGAAAACGAAGAAGATTTACAATACTCAGGGCTCGAAATTATTCCAATAATTAAAGAAAGAAAAATTCAGGAAGAAATTAAGAAAAAGATGAGAGACACAAATGATATAAAAAAAGATGATATAAAAAAGTCTCGTAAGAAAGGAATGGGTCAGTATACAAAGAAAGGTAAGTAATTAAAATAGTTACTGATAATTTTAGTAATATAAATGTTCGTGCAGAATACGAAAAGTATATGATAGATAGATATTTACATGATATAGAGATTGCAGTAGAAGCTATTTTGTCGAATAAATTAAAATCGGCTTTAACAGCATTAGGTATTATATTCGGTGTAGCTGCTGTAATTAGTATGCTTGCTATTGGAAATGGTGCCAGACAAGAAATTCTCGATCAAATAAAAATGGTGGGAGTTAATAATATTGTTATTACTCCTACTATTGACATTAATGGCAATGGTAGCGCCGACGAAGAGATTAATGGCAATAAAAAACAGAAGAAATATTCTCCCGGCTTAACTATGAACGATGTTAATGCAATTAAAGAAATAATACCTTCGGTAAAGAAAATTACTCCCGAGATTGTTGTTAATTCTTTTGTTATTCAAAATGGAAAACGTATCCCTGCAAAAGTTATTGGTATTACAAACGATTATTTCAATTTGTATAATATTAATCTTGAAAAAGGATATGCTTTTAGCGATTATCAGAACGAATTTGGGATTCCTGTTTGTGTAATTGGCGCCAATGTTAGTGCAAAAATATTTAATAAAGAAGATCCAATAAACAAGTATATAAAATTTGGACATGTATGGCTGAAGGTTGTAGGAGTTATAAAGAAAAGTGATGTTTCGCTTTCTGCAGCCGAGAATGCCGGAGTAAATATTGTTAACGATAATGTGTTTATTCCTGCAAATACAATGTTAATGAGATATAAGAATCGTTCAATAATAAATTCTAAAAAATTGCAGGGTAATAGTTTTTTTGGTGGATATTATTTATCTTTTTCCGGTCAAAGTAACTCATCCGATCAAAATTATAATCAATTAGATAAAATTATTGTTCAAGTTGCAGAAACCGAACAGTTGACTGTAACTACCGAAATACTTAGTAGAATGTTGTTACGACGACATTATAATGTTAAAGATTTCGAGATTTCTGTACCCGAACTATTATTAAAACAACAGCAGCGAACAAAAGATGTATTTAATATTGTTTTAGGAGTAATTGCCGGAATATCTTTATTAGTAGGGGGTATAGGAATTATGAATATTATGTTTGCTACTGTAATGGAAAGAATTAAAGAGATTGGTATTCGATTGGCCTTAGGGGCTAAAAAAATCGATATTGTTGCTCAATTTTTATCAGAAGCAATATTAATTAGTGTTGCAGGAGGGATTATTGGTGTAATAACCGGTATTTTATTTTCGAAAACAATAAGTAAAGTTGCCGATGTAACAACAATAGTATCTCCAATGTCGATTGTTATTGCATTTGGAGTTAGTGTAGCTATAGGAATTATTTTTGGCTATGCGCCAGCTAAACGTGCTGCACAAAAAGACCCAATAGAATCGTTAAGGTATGAGTAGGATAATATCGTTATAAAAATTGTTTTTTACTTTTTGGTACTCCGATGACTTTCATATGCTTGAGAATAAACAATTCTGTTTGCAAATATTCTATTGTGAAAAATGTTTTCTGTAAACCGGGAAAGGTTATTTTTGTTATGTTGCAGGGTAACTAAAAAGTTATATGACTATCTGTGTACTTAGCTAATTCAGAGATTGATTTTCTTCATCTGCCCCATCCCTAAAGGGAGTGTTGAACCTTTAGCTCACGAACTTTGTGAGTAAAATCAATTTGTTCCCTTTAGGGTTTAGGGCAAACAAATTGATTTTCAACATATATCTCTTGTAAAATAGGTATATAAGCGGACATTCATTAAAGTTATTAATTGCAAATTATTAATAACTTATTAATAACTTTTCTGCATATTGGTTGTGTTGATGTTTTTTTTTGTACATTCGTTCTCAGTTCTTTAAAGAATATGCAAACTAGTTGCTAGTGTTCATTACACATTAAAAAATGCAGTTTCCGGCTGTCTTCGGGGAAAAATAAAGCAGCATACCTTACTTAAAATGTGTACAATTTTTCAGGTATGCCGCTAAAAATAAACATTGCAAAAATACAAAAAATAAAAGTGTTTTTGCGTAAATTTAATTATTATGAAAAAGAAAATTTTAATTGGTATT
>Ga0190304_1000059_pt1 | contig 46879 bp, 47 predicted proteins | sample 48700712_MG_FD_161670 | JGI IMG/M metagenome (GOLD analysis project Ga0190304, IMG submission 161670) | Hydrothermal vent sediment bacterial communities from Southern Trench, Guaymas Basin, Mexico - 4870-07-1--2_MG | ecosystem: Environmental > Aquatic > Marine > Hydrothermal vents > Sediment ...
GGTCTTTTCTTCTTCTTATCATCTTTTCGAGATCCGGAATTTCATCCATAAAATAAATGGATGTATGTTTATTTTAAGGTTTGTAAGATCTGACAGTAAAGCTTTTATTGTCATCTTTCTTAATCTTCACATGTCCAAGATCGGTGATGAAGAAATTATGGAGCTTCATAAAAAGGGGTTAACGGATAGAGAAATAGCTGAAATTCTGGGGGTTTCTCAGAGTTCTGTGAATTACAGGAGGCAGAGACTTGGACTTGAGAACAATTATCATAAAAAGAAGAAATTTGATGAGGAGAAGTTTCTGGAACTCTACAATATGGGATATACAGATAGAGAGATAGCTGAAAAGATGAATGTTACAGCTCCTGCAATAAATTACAGGAGAACGAAACTTGGATTGAAGAGCAACAGTGAGCTTCCCGATCTCAACGAAATTATAAATTTACATTCAAGAGGATATACTCCTCAGCAGATAGCTGAGGAACTTGGAGTTTCCATAGCCTTGGTGAAAATGAGTTTAGAGAAAGCATCTGTGTAAGAATATATAGAAAAAAGGGGTGTAAAATGAGGAGAATATTGTTAGTTGCTCTCATGATATCTTCCTTTATAGAACTTGGGGTATCGCAGGAAAATATACGTATAAACGAGTTCTGTATAAAGGGTAAGGAGTGGATAGAGTTATACAATCCCAATCCTTTTGATCTTTCTTTAAAGGGATACTCCATAGAAACGAAAGAAGATTTGTTTGAATTTACAGAAGGAACGATACCTGCTGGTGGATTCTATATTTTACAAACAAAGAATTTTCTTGATAATGATGGAGATACTATATTTCTCAGAGACAGTACCAATGCAGTTATTGATACAGTATCCTATGGATACAGAGGACAGGCTCCCGCTCCACCGAGTTATAAATCCTGTGCATTTGTCAATGGAAAATGGAACATGGATCTTACACCGACGAAGGGAAAAGAGAATGATGCTTCTCCTGTAAGCTTAGGGGATTCTGTCCGTATCAATGAATACTACAGAAAAACTATAGAGTTCTATAATCCACTGGATACTCCCATTGATATTGAGAACTTCTTTATCTCCGATGGGGATGGAGTATTCTATCTTTCAGGTATTGTGGATGCTAATGGTGTGTTAGCCATAGATACAGATATATCCCTCCAGGAAAAGGATGTTCTGTACCTCTTTGATGATAAAGGAAGCCTCATAGACATGATAGGGTATTATGGTCATGATCTCGATGAGAGTATCCAGAGAATTCCTGATGGAAATCCTGTATCAGGATACTCATGGAACACTTCAGATTTATACGATCTCCCTGAAACACTCGGAACTTTAAACGATTTTTTTATTATAAGTGAAGTATATACGAATTTTATAGAACTTTATTCTCCCTTGGCAAGAGAGATATCATTTTCCATCTCCTTAGAATCTGAAAAGAACTTTAAACTGTATGTGAACAATTTTCTGATAATATCAAACAATAAAGACTCTTTCTTCAGAGAATTTGGATTTCTCCCCGATATTGTAATAAATGAGAGTTTTGAGGATATAACTTTGAGGTATAATGGAAGAGAAGATCATATAAGTTACGATCACGGTGCCGTGGCAAGGGTCCCCATAAAACAAAGCTCAGAGTTTAAAGAAACAAGGCCAACACCAAAAGAATATAACAGATTATACTCATTAGATCCTCCTCTTGTGATAACGGAGATAATGTACAATCCCAAGAAACCGCAACTTGATAAATATTATGAATGGATAGAGGTCTATAATCGCAGTGATAATCCCTATGATCCTGTGAATCTGTATTTTGAGAACAAAAGGATATATGGCGATCCTATACCTCCAAAGGAGTATGCGGTGATAGCAGATTCCGATACATACCTTTTTGATGAGATAGAGATAAAAAATAGGCTTAAACTTGATGGAAATCTATCTTTATCAAACTCAGGAGATTATATTGCCATAATGGAAAACAATATTATTTTAGATGATGTAGAATACTCCAAAAATTCCTGCAAAGAAGGATATTCTCTTGAGAAAATAGATGGAATATGGCGACAGGGAAGATTTGGAGGAACTCCAGGGTATGCGATAGAAGAGGAGGAGTCTTACCCCTGTATATTCCACGTCTATGCAGAGAATCATGATCTTGAAAAGTACATCTCTGAAAAGATAACAGAACTGGAGAAGAAATCAGTTTCTGCATCTGAGGAGTTTCTATCTATAAAAGAAGAGTTCGAAAATCTCAGGGGGGGAGTTATAAGAAAAAATACAATTTTAAGAGATTTAAAAAGAAGACTGGATTCTCTGGAGATATATGAGAAAAATGTTCTGTTTCTGGAGGATAAAGATCAATATTACAGAATGAATGAATCCTTAAGAAAAGAACTGAATAAAATCAATGTAGGCGTTTATTCCTCAAAAATTTTTCCAGAACTTGAAAAATATGACATTGTTTTTATCACAAATCCAGGAAAAAGCTTTGAGAATGAGGAGATAGAAAAACTGGAAGAATATATGGAGAAGGGAGGGATACTCATTCTCTGCGGTACATATTATAAATATCTCAATACAGAGCTTAACAGGATCTCCGAGAAATATGGAATGATCTTTATAAAATCAAGCTTGAGGGACGATGAGAACAATGCTGGGAAAAACTATTATGTTCTGATAGAGGAATTCCCTGATCTTCCTTTTTATGAAGGGATAAAGGTACTGGATGTTTCCGGAGGAGTGCTTCTATGCAGAGACTGTGATATTCTCTTAAAGGGAAATGAAACTACATATGCAATGACAGAAAACGAGATTATGAAGGATTTTGCAGTAATAGCGATGAAAAAGATTGGAAAGGGATATCTGATCTGTTCAGGATCATCGCAGATCTTTACCACGGGGATAAAGTATGGGGACAATCTGAAGTTCGCTGTTAACTTCATAGAGTATCTTCTCTCTTTATGATCATATGCTTCTTTTGATGCATTAGAAAGAAGTTGGAATTATACATTTTTGGGGAAATAAAGTTCATATACATTAGTTTTACTGGAAAGTAAAACAGAAAAGTTTTTAAAGGAATTCCCACATATAGTATATCATAAGATTATGAAGCCCTACATGTAGTGTTAAAATGAAATGCCCCTACTGTTCCCATGGTGAAACAAAGGTCATAGAAACAAGAGAGACAGAGGAGTACATAAGGAGAAGAAGGGAATGCATGAGATGCGGTAAAAGATTCACAACATATGAAAGGATAGAGAGAAGCTTTGTGATAATAAAGAAGGACAGGAGAAGAGAGCGGTACCGCAGGGACAAGCTTGCCCTTGGCATAGAGAAGGCATGTGAAAAAAGACCAATACCGAGGGAAACAATAGAAAAAATGATCGATGAGATAGAAAATGATCTTCAAAATCTTGGAAAAGATGAGATAGAAAGTAAAATTATTGGAGATATTGTAATAAAAAAACTTAAAGAGCTGGATCATGTGGCTTATATAAGATTTGCTTCAGTGTATAAGGAATTTCAGGATGTAAGCTCATTTGAAGAGGAATTAAAAAAATTAAAAGGTGAATGAGAAATGGTAAAAATAAAAAAAGTTCAGAAAAGAGATGGAAGAATAGTGGATTTTGATCAGGAGAGAATAACAAACGCTATCTTTAAAGCTGCTCAGGCAGTTGGCGGAAAAGATAGAGAACTCTCCAAAAAACTGACAAAAAAGGTAGTTCGTATTCTTGAGGAGAGATTTCCTGACAAAATACCCCATGTGGAAGAAATACAGGATGTTGTTGAGAAGGTACTGACAGAAAATGGTCATTACAGGACAGCAAAAGCATATATTCTCTACAGAGAACAGCACAAAAAGATCAGAGAGACAAAAAAGCTTATAATGGATATAGAGAAGACAATGGACGGATATTTAAGGCAATCAGACTGGCGTGTTAATGAAAACAGTAATATAGCATACTCATTCTCAGGTTTGTTAATGCATGTGGGAGGAAGTGTTATAGCAAACTATACGCTCCATAATGTGTACCCTCCCGAGATTGCAATGGCTCATAAGGATGGTGCGTTCCATATCCACGATCTCTCAATGGGCATAACAGGGTACTGTGCCGGATGGAGCATAAGGCAGCTGCTGCTGGAAGGGTTCAATGGTGTGCCTGGTAAAATAGAGAGTGCACCGGCGAAACATTTAGATACAGCTCTGGGTCAGATGATAAACTTCTTAGGAACTCTCCAGAATGAATGGGCTGGTGCAATGGCTTTTTCTTCATTCGATACATATTTAGCTCCATATGTGAGAAAAGACAATCTCAGCTATAGAGAGGTAAAGCAGAGGATCCAGCAGTTCGTATTCAATTTAAATGTAGCCTCAAGATGGGGAGGCCAGACACCCTTTACAAACCTCACATTCGACTGGACTGTGCCGGAAGACCTGGCTAAGGAACCTGCACTTCATGGCGGAGAGGTTCTGGAGGATACCTATGAAGATTTTCAGGATGAGATGGATATAATAAACAAGGCATTTATGGAAGTGATGTATGAAGGAGACAGCAAGGGGAGAGTATTTACATTCCCCATACCAACATATAATATCACTCGGGACTTTGATTGGGACTCGGAAAATGCTGATCTTCTATTTGAAATGACCTCAAAATATGGTCTTCCATATTTCCAGAACTTCATAAACAGTGATCTCAGGCCTGAGGATGTAAGATCAATGTGCTGCAGACTTCAGTTAAACTTAAGAGAGTTAAAGAACAAAACAGGAGGACTCTTCGGTGCAGGAGAGTCAACAGGGAGTGTTGGAGTAGTTACCTTAAACCTCCCGAGAATCGGATACTTAGCAGAGGATGAAGATGAGTTTTTCGCAAAGTTAGGGAGTTTGATGGATCTTGCCAAGAACTCCCTGGAGATAAAGAGGAAAGTCGTTACAAACAATATTGAACAGGGTCTGCTCCCGTACACTAAAAGATACCTCGGGAATCTCGATCATCACTTCTCAACGATAGGTCTCGTCGGGATGAATGAGGCTCTCCTGAACTTCATGGGTGTGAATATAGCCTCAAGAGAAGGAAGAAGCTTTGCCTTAAAGATACTGGATTTCATGAGAGAAAAACTGAAGGAGTACCAGGAAGAAACAGGACATCTGTATAATCTGGAAGCAACACCTGCAGAGGGTACATCGTACAGACTTGCCAAGATAGACAAGAGAAAATTCCCTGATATAATAACAGCAGGAGTTTCTGAACCCTACTATACAAACTCAACACAGCTTCCTGTGGATTATACCGATGATATATTCGAGGCACTGGAGCTGCAGGAGGAACTTCAGAGAAAGTACACTGGAGGTACTGTATTCCATGGATTTGTGGGTGAGAGGATATCATCTGGAGAGAGCTGCAGAAAACTCGTGAGAAGGATAGCATACAACTTCAGAATCCCGTACTTCACAATAACTCCCACCTTCAGCATATGCCCCAACCATGGATATATCCCAGGTGAAGTACCGAAATGTCCAGAATGCGGTAAAGAGACAGAGGTATACTCAAGAGTAGTTGGATATCTCAGGCCTGTAAAGAACTGGAACAAGGGGAAGAAGGAGGAGTTCAGGCAGAGAAAAGAGTTTGTGGAAGAGATAGCATTCAATGAGAAGCACAGAATATACGCAGAAAAGGTAAAGACATGAAGATAGTGGCAGTTCAGAAGACATCATTGATAGATTATCCTGACAATATATCCTCTATTCTCTTTTTATCCCGATGCAACTTCCGATGCCCCTACTGTCATAATAGAGAACTTGTTCTTGATACACTCCCAAAGATCGATGAAAGAGATGTGATAGAGGATCTGAAACTGAGAAAAAAATACATAGATGGAGTTGTGATCACGGGAGGAGAGCCAACACTGTACCCCGATCTCATAGATCTGATCACAGAGATAAAGGAGATTCCTCTATTAGTAAAACTTGATACAAACGGAACAAATCCCGATCTTCTGGAGGAACTTCTGAGCTTAAAGCTTCTGGATTACGTTGCAATGGATATAAAGGCAGGTCTTGAAGACTACCCGAAGGTTGTAAGAACCTATGTGGATACAGATAAAATAAAAGAATCAATATATCTGTTAAAAAATTCCAGTATTGATTATGAATTCAGAACAACAGTAGTCCCTCCTTTCTACAATGATAAAACTGCAAAAAAAATAGGTGAACTTATTAAAGGTGCAAAAAAATATTATTTACAGCAGTATATTCCACGAAATACTCTTGATCCAGAATTTATGAAGATAAAGCCTTACCCGAAAAAGATACTGATGAGATTCGTTGAGATCCTGAGTCAGTATGTCAGGACTGAGATAAGATAAATTTTTATACTGAAAGGAGTTCTCATAGATATGAAGTATCTTTTATCTGTGATGGTAGTAATACTGCTCTCTGGATGTATCGGAAACAGTGGAGTTAAAATAATATGTGATGAGAGCTTTGAGTATCCATTGAGCAATATAGAAAACACCGGGATAAAGATCAATGAGAATATAGCTCAGAGTTTTAACTGCATCTCATCTGTAAAAGATCAGGATATTATAATCGTCTCGGATTACAATCTGATAACTCTTCTCTATCCAAAGAAAGCAAGTTATTATATAGAATTCGCCAGAGATTCCATTGTAATTGCCTACTCAAAAGAAATAGATAAAAAATGGTATGAGATGAAAGATGCGAAGATAGGTATCATGAACCCAAACACCTCTGCATGTGGATATCAGTCCCTGATGGTACTGAAACTTGCAGAGATTTATTATGGAGATAACTCGATCCTTGATAACTTTATATGCAAAAACACAAAGATAAAGGATGAAGAGACGATAAATATCCCGGAAACTCTCGGAGTGAATGAGAACGTTCTTGTGGAAACATCATTCTCAGAACTTATAAATGATTTGAATAAAGTGGATTTTATATTTATATATAAAAGTATGGCAAAAAGGGAGAATCTCAAGTATATAGAGCTTCCTCCTCAGATAAATCTTGGAGAAACGGAATACAGGAATATGTACAGGCAGGCAGTGGTTAGATTATTTAGCAATACATTGATAAGCGGAAATCCTGTCATCTATGGATTTTCCATTCTCTCTACAGATCCTGAGGCCATAAAATTCGCAGATTTTATTCTCAACACAAAAGGAAAGAAATTACTGGAAGACTCAGGCCTTATACCTCTGAATCCTGCCCTCACAGATAATATAGAAAATGTTCCATACGCTCTGAGAGATTATCTTGAAGAAGACAAGTCTCAAACAAATTTAAAACCTGTATAATGTTTTTCCATTCACCATCGAGACTGTTAAGGGCCCGAAATTATTGCACTCAAGTATCCATATAGCCTCTGGCATCCCAAGCTCTTTCCAGTAACCTTTTACCAGCTTTGTTGATTTTATGGGTAAAAGAGCACATCCTCCTGTCATTGATAGATAGACTGTCCCATTTTTTTCCATACATTTTAGAACATCTCTGTCCATTCCTCCTTTACCAATTATTCCTGCAATATCATATTTTTTTATAAATTTACACTCCATATCGTTCATTCTCGAAGAAGTTGTTGGCCCTGCTGCAATAAGCTGATTTTCCTTTATTATGGGACCACAATGAAAAATTATCTCTCTTTTTAGGTTTATATCCTCTGGTAGGCCTTCTTCCAATGCTTTTTTATGTGCTTCATCTCTGAGTGTATAGATCTTTCCAGTTATATAAACAGAATCACCAAGCTTCAATGATCTTACTGTTTCTTTTGATATAGGAGGTTTCAGGATCATAACACCACACTCGCCACTCTGTGAGCCCAGCACTGAAGATTCACGGCAACGGGGAGAGATGCTGTGTGACAGCCTGCTGTCTCAATACATACCCTCAGGGAGGTAGTTCTACCACCCAGTCCCATGGGTCCTATATTCAGTGTGTTTATCTCTTCAAGGATCTCTCTTTCTAAATCTGTGGTTTCTTTCTTTAAAAGTGATTTTTTTGCCAGAAAACATGCATAATCTGAGGTTCCTCCGATACCCACACCCACTATGGTGGGAGGACACGGATTTCCACCTGCTTTTTTTACCGTCTCAATCACAAATTTTTTTATCTCTGTTATACCATCCGAAGGTTTCATCATTTTCATCCTGCTCATATTTTCTGCTCCTGCACCTTTCATGAGCAATGTTATTCTCAGAATTTTTTCATCTGTGAACTCATAATGAAATATGGGAAGATGTTTCCCTGTGTTCCCTGTATTTTTTCTTGTGAGGGGATCTACAGCATTTGGTCTGAGGGGAATAATCTCCGTAGCCTCAATCACGGCTTCTCTCAATCCTCTTTCCATAACTTTGAAATCAATACTTTTCCCTGTCTCGATGAAGAATATGGGTATCCCTGTGTCCTGACATAAAGGATATTTCAGAGTTTCTGCTAATTTTATATTATCAAGGATATTTTTCAACTGTGTCTTTGCAATATCTTCTTTTTCCGATCTGTATGCTGATCTCAGAAGTTTTTTTATATCCTCTGGGATAGTGGTGACAGCTTTTTTAAAAAGCTCTATCCCTGTGTTTTTGAACTCTTCTTCTGTGAGCATATACATTATAGAACTTCAGGCATTAAAATCTTTCTTTTATTCCATGAGGTAAATTGCGAAAAACTTTTAAACGAGAATATTAAGATCATTAATATGCCGCGGTCGCCTAGCCTGGGAGGGCGCCAGACTGAAGATCTGGTATTCCGCCGGTTCAAATCCGGCCCGCGGCATGAGTATCTATGATTCAATCCCTCTATGTAGGAAATTTTCTTATTTTGTATTCTTATCGGTCATGTTTTTCCTTTATCCGCATACATTAAATATAATTCGTGCAATAGAGGAGTTGAAGTATACTCCATAGTGATGCAATGTCAAAAATAATCTGCCCCAACTGTAGAACAGAAAATGATGAAGATGCAAAATTTTGTATAAGTTGTGGAAAATTATTGATCTTTGTGTCTCCTATGCCACCTCCGTCTTTAGGGGTACCGAAAGAGGGGAATCGATTGAAAAAATCTTCTTGAAGAATGTAAAAAAGAAAGAGGCTGGGTTGTGATCATGTATCACCATATAGATGAAAACCCTGAGAACTATACTACAGGATCGTATCTGCCTCTGTGTATTACTCCAGAAACTTTGATGCCCAGATGAAACTATTTTCATCAGAAAATCTATGGATTGCTTCGTTAGGTGAGGTATCCTCATATTTAAGACAAAAAGAAACATGCACGATACAGGTAAAAAAATACCTCACCAGAATAAAAATAATAGTTGAATCAGAGTATGATATACCACTTACCTCAAAAATCAAGATAAACTGGCGGAAAGTAAAGGTGAAAGAAGTCTCAATGATGGAGAATACTCTGGATCTTTTTATTTGAATGTAGTTCCAAATAAAGAAGTTGTTATTTGCAGGGTGCTACTCTGAGTTAGCTCTTTTCAAATGTTTTAAAAAGAATTCCTCGATTAGCTTAAATATTTCTTCTCTTTTTTGATCTAAATGACCAGCATGTCCAGAATCTTTGATTATCTTTATCTCTTTTTCACAATTCAAGTTTTCGTAGAGAAGATATGCTTCTTCTGGCAGATCTAACTTGTCCTCCTCTCCGTGAATTATCAAAAAAGGAACGGAAATATTTTTTGCATAATTTAAAACATCGGTCCAGACGGTGTCAATACATCCAGGTATCGGAGCTTTTGATAGTATCTTGACCAATCTTTCATTTTTCTTAAAGCTAGAGTTTACATTTTCATCTACAGCTACCCTCATGTTCCTTAGTTGCCCTGTAAGATTCATTGTTATAGGTTTTCCCGTTATTTTTTTCTTTATACTTCCCAAAAAACTTATAGTTTTATAAAGGAGTCTTTCATGAATTGGGGGTATAAGTTTAATTGTTGCATCTATTACAGCGCAACATTTTATTCTTTTATCCGTTGCTGTCGCCATTATTGCCGCAGAGCCACCAGAACTCCATCCAACGATACCAATATTCTCTAACTTCATGAAATCTATCGCTGATTTTATATCTTCTTCCCATATATCCAGATCTACCGTTCCAGGGATCCCTTCACTTTCTCCATGTCCAGTAAAATCGAATACCAGACATGCAAATTCTTTGCTAAGCCTCCTGGCATAATCAAGCCAATTTTCCTTAAATTCAAAGGCACCGTGACAAAAAATAATACCCGATTTATTCTCTTTCTCCGAAATTAAAATCCCTGAAAGCTTTCTATTGCCAGAATTAAAGCTTACTTTCTTCTCCATTCTATCGCCTTATGATAATAAATACTCTTCTTTTAAATATCTTCTTATTTGTTTTTTATAGGCTATATCAAACTATAACTCTCTTTAAGAAAAGAAGTGATCTCGTCAAATTCCTCTCATAGTGATTTTCATATTTTATGGTGTAGATCATTTGGGGATATATCTAACTATACTTATACATTCTTTTGAGTTTTATTTTCTTTTGATTTCCGTTGTGGGAATCCTTTCTATAGTTTTAGCTTTTGCGATCCTAAACTTGGATATGAGAGAAATAAAAAAGATATTAACAGAAAGATATAACTTAAATGAGCTATAAAATCCTTTTTTATGTACAATTTCTTTTACTACGATCTCTGTAAAACTTTTTATTCTTCTATACCCAATATATAAGTGTGACAAACGAAAAATATCTCGAAGAAGTTAAGAAGAATATTATCCTTACAGCAGAAAATATAGAGCTTTACTCTAAAAATGAGGATAGTAAAGAGGTAGTAAGAACTGCGAGAACTCTTCTGGAAGAAGGATCTCAGGAATCGATCTTTGCATCCAAACTTATGCTTACTGCAGTTCTTGAAAAGATCAGAGAGGAAGAGATCGGAAAGAAACAGATAGAGCTTGATAGAATGGCATATGATCTCAAAGATATCAGTCTGGCAGGAGCTCATGGTGGTCCTGTGGCAGGTCTTATTACCCACTTAGTAAGAAAGGTTGTTGACAGAGTGACCGGAGAAAAAGAGTTTAAGGAGAAAGTTGGAAAAATTGCTTTGGAGTCCTTAGAATCTTCAAAAATCTCAGAAAATTACAAAAAAGACCTTAAAGAGATAATTAGAGAGAGGATACCGAGAAATTTTTAAGTTTTAGGCAAAGAAACACAGAATATGCTTCCTCCCTCTGGATTGTCCTCCACCCAGATCTTACCTTTATGTAAGATAACTATTTGTTTTGCTATTGCAAGCCCTAATCCTGTTCCTTTTATTCTATCTTCTCCTCTCTCAAATTTTTCAAATATAATTTCTTTTAGTTCATCTGGGATACCCTTTCCATAATCCTTTACACAAATCTTCCAGTTTTCAAGTTCATCTTCAATGTATATCTCTATTTTTTTCTTCGAGTATTTTATGGCGTTGTCTATCAGATTATAAAATACATTTTCTAAATGTGGAGAAGCATTTACAAAACAGTTTTCATCCTGAGCGTATATCTTTATTCTTTCTCCTTCTCCAAAAACTTCTACAGATTTCTTTATTATATCATACAGATTTCTCGTTTCAAACTTTTCTTTATAAGCTTTTTCTCTTATTTTCGAGTATAATCTTACATCATCAAGCAGATGATTCATTTTTTTTACAGTTTCCACAATTTTTCCGAGATGAATTGATTCCTTGGTTTCCTTTGATATCTGTGCATGCGCCAGGATCAACTGCAACATGTTTTTCAGATCATGCGATAAAATCGATATAAAAAGCTCTTTAAGTTGATTTGATTTTTCTAGTTCCTGCGTTTTTTTCTCCAATACACGAGAAATGTAATCTGAAAAGAAAGCTACAATATAGAAACTCCCTACTCTAAAAACAAAGGTAGATAGTATAACTCCGGGTTTCCAGATCACAGGTTGATAATCAAAGATTATTATGGTAGATATAATACCATAATGTTCAGATAAGAGTAACAGACCGTAAGATGTTGTGCTTAAGGTAGCTATAATGTACGTGGAAACGGGATAGAGAAGCATACCTGCAGCAAAAATGAGGAACAGATATATCACAAAATAGGAGCTTTCTATTCCACCACTGAAATGGATCAGAGCTGTAGTTATTGCAATATCAAAAGCCAGTTGTATATATATGAATATAGTCAAGCCTTTTATGCTCCATTTTTGTTTTTCGAGGATAACAGAGTACAGAAAATTACATGATAGAATAATGAGAACAAGAAAAGACACAGGCTTGAGAAGTTCGTGATATTTTTCTGGAGTGAGGATCAGGGTCTGTACAATACCTAAAATCGTAAGGATACAGATTACATAGAATCTCGCTTTTATCAGCCACTCTACTTTCTCTTCTATTTCACCTGTATCCATATCTCCTCTTTAATTCTAAGTTTATAAACTTAACTGAGTAAAAAAATAAACTAATTTTAAGCTGGAAATGTTAGTATATCTATATCTCCATCCTCAAAATCCTCACACCAGTCATAGGCATAGATATTGGAGAAATTTATCAAGATCAAAAACAGCAAAATTGTAATTAATCTTCCGATAACACTCTTCATTTTATCACCAGATATATGTTAAAATTATAGAATATCCTCATATATTGAGAAAAATGAAAGAAAGTATAGAAACATATAAATAGATCTTTGATAAAACAGTATCATGAATCTGGATTTTTTGGATAAGATAAAAGATTCTGTGAGAAAAAAGCCGATTTTTTCCCTGCTGTTCTTTGCCATGTATTTTATTTTAATCTTTTTCTGGAGAAGAAACCTCCCCCATGGAAGGTCTATCCTTTTCTCCTTGTTGTCTTCATCACATTCCTCTTTTTGATAACGAGCGAAAGAAGAACAATTACGATGAAATACTGTAAAATAAGTCTGATTGTGTTTTTGATATCTATAATTTTAGCTATCATCATGAATCAAGTTAGATCAGATATTATAACATTCAAAATACTTTATATTATAGCATTGAATTTGAAACTCTCAGTATTCCTTGTATTTCTCAGAGATATTGTCTTTGCAAACTCCATTGAGTATATTGTCAGGAGAAAATGGTATCATATTATAACAGGAATCGTTCTCCTCTGGATCTATGTTTCATGGATATTTGCAATAGCCTATTCTCACCCATCCCTCAGCTGTGTTTGCACCGATACGAGTAACTTTGATTCCACAAACTCTATCAACAACTGGTACTTCAGTATCACGACAATAACAACCGTTGGCTATGGCGATTTCTGTCCCACAGGGTTCTGCAAAGTAATTGCAAATATAGAGATGCTCATGGGATTCTTTTTGATCTCGGTGATGACAGGACTCGTTGCAGGTGCTGCATATGAGGAGATAAAGAGAAGAGAAAAATAGTTATGTGATCTCAGAACTCAAAATCCTCATCATTAAATCAGAGAGCCGTTTTCATCATGGACTATAACTATAGATCAGGATACCTTTATAAAAAATTTTTAGTTTTCCTTTTCTCCTATCCAATTTAACAATTCCAGATTCTCCTTTTTCTAAGGATGAGACAGATGAAATTTTTGGATTTACTTTTTCATTTTCAAAATAAAAGGAAAAATCTTTCATTTCAACTACACTATGGCGATTATTAGTTAGTTTTATAGTTATCTCAAAGTTATTGCAGGAAATAAGATCTACCTCTATATTGCTGAGTGTTTTTTCGGTCTGAAGATTACTTATCTCTCCCTGCCTCCTTGTTTCCTCTACAAATAGCATTGTAATGAGGAGTATCGCTATAATTATAAAGGAGACATAAAGAAGATTTGCATCCTCTATCGGATTTTTTCTGCCCATAGAAGAGACTCTACCCCAGTATTAATAATAGTTTTGTTTTTGAAATCAAGCCGAGGGAGGGATTTGAACCCCCGTCATCAGATCTGCAGTCTGACGCATAGCCACTTTGCTACCTCGGCACTGAAATAACTCTTGCTTACTGATATAAAAGTGTTTTGGTGGAGGCAAACAATTATAACAGAAAAACTTTTTAAATATAAAGTCTAAGGATATGGTAACAGTAAATAGTTTTAAGCGGAAAGTTTATATATGAAAAAGATAAAAGATAATGGTATAATTGTTTATCTGGAGGGAAGAGTTTGAAAACTCTCATTGAAAATGCGGTCCAAAGAGTTGAGGAAAAAGAAAAAATGCCTGAAATAGAAGAGAAGTATGATTATACAGATGATGACCTCAGAGCTATTTTAAAAGAAGCTCAGGCAAAAATAAAGGTAGTGGGAACTGGGGGTGCAGGATGTAATGCTATCCAGAGGCTTCTGGAAGTGGGAATAGAGGGAGCAGAAGCCATCTCTGTAAACACAGATGCACAGGATCTTTTAAGCAAAAAAGCATTCAGGAGAGTTCTGATAGGTAAAAACGTAACGAAAGGCCTTGGAGCGGGAAATGATCCAAGACTTGGGGAGGAGGCTGCAAGAGAGGATGAGAGACTTCTCAAGGATGTACTGGATGGAGCAGATATGGTATTTGTGACATGCGGTCTTGGAGGTGGTACAGGGACAGGCTCAGCACCCGTGATAGCAGAGATAGCAAAGAAGATCGGAGCATTGACTGTTGCTATAGTAACTATTCCCTTCACCGTGGAGGGGATAAGAAGACAGAGAAATGCTGAAAGAGGTTTAGAGAGCCTGAGAAAGGCCGCAGATACCGTGATAGTGATACCGAATGATAAACTTCTTGAGATGGCACCCGGGCTACCAATATCTGCAGCTTTTAAAGTTTCAGATGATATTCTCATAAGAGCTGTTATGGGAATAACGGATCTCATAACAAAGCCTGGACTTGTAAACTTAGATTTTGCAGATGTTAAATCTGTTATGAAAAATGGTGGCGTTGCCATGATAGGTCTTGGAGAGAGTGACACTGAGAACAGAGCGGTCGAAGCTGTGGAGGATGCTCTTCACTCTCCGCTGATAGACATAGATATCTCAGGAGCCACCGGAAGCCTTATAAATGTTACAGGTTCATCAGATATGAAGTTAGAAGAGGCCGAGAAGGTAGTGGAGATCGTCTCCAATGAGCTTGATCCGGAGGCTCAGATAATCTGGGGTGCCCAGATAGATGAGAGCCTTAAAAACGCACTTCGTGTTATGGTCGTTGTCTCTGGAGTGAGTTCTCCATATATTCTTGGGCCGAAAAGATCAGAGATGTATATAGGAGAGGAAGGAGAGAAGTTCGATCTCGGTATAGACTTCCTGTAAGGTGATCTCATGAACATCAAAGAAAAACTTTCAGAGTTTTATAAAAGTAGCAGGAGAGTATGGAAACTCTCCAAAAAGCCAGATAAAGCGGAGTACAGTCTCACAGCCAAGGTTACAGGACTGGGCATGGTCATTATAGGTGGACTGGGCTTTATAATAATCCTTATAGCTGAACTGATAACAAGGTATAAGTGATCCTGATGGAAGAAAATAAACCAAAGATATTTACCCTAAAGGTTACTATGAATCAGGAAAAAAACGTTGCCTCTATGCTGGAAACAGCAATAAAGCACAAGAATATAGAGGTCTTTTCAATACTGGCTCCTGATCCTTTGAAAGGTTATATTTTCGTTGAAGCAGAGGATGTTGGGGCAGTGGAGGAAGCCATACAGGGAATTCACAACATAAGAGGTATTCTTGAAGGTGAGGTTGATCTGAGTGAGATAAAGCACTTCCTGGAAGCAAAACCAACAGTAACAGGGATCGAGAAAGGGGATATAATAGAGATTATCGGAGGAGCATTTAAAGGTGAGAAAGCGAAGGTTGTCAGGGTGGATGAATCCAAGGAAGAACTTACCGTAGAGCTTTTAAATGCTGCAGTCCCAATACCCATAACTGTTAAGGGAGATTATGTCAGAATGATCGAAAAGAGGTGAAACAATGGCCAAAACAACAGTTGAAACATTAGTAGATGGAGGAAAGGCCTCAGCGGGCCCACCCCTTGGACCAGCACTGGGACCCCTGGGCGTTAACATAGGTAAGGTTATAGAGGAGATCAACAGGAAAACAAAGGATTTTGAAGGGATGAAGGTTCCTGTAAAAGTAATCGTTGATGAAAAAAAGAACTTTGAGATTGTTGTAGGAACACCGCCAACATCCTCTCTGATTCTGAAGGAACTAAATCTTGAAAAGGGAGCGCAGAAACCAGGATCAGAGGTGGTTGGTGATCTGAGCATAGAGAAAGTTTTAAAAATAGCAAAAATGAAAAGAGAGGGAATGCTCTCTGAAAAGATAGAGAGCAATGTGAAAGAAGTTTTGAGTACCTGTCTTTCTGTAGGAGTAACAGTAGACGGTAAAAATCCAAAACAGGTGATAAAAGAGATCAATGAAGGAAAATACAAGGATGTACTAAGGTGATTGAATGTTAGATGCATTAAAAAAAGCGGTGAAGGAGGCTAAGGAAAAAAGTAAGCCGAGAAACTTCACACAGACGATCGATATCGTGATAAACTTAAAAGATATAAACCTCAAAGATCCGAAAAATAAAATGAGGGAGGAGATCGTACTTCCCCATGGAAAGGGCAAGGAGGTAAAGATCGGTGTTTTTGCAGAGAGAGATATGGCAGTAAGAGCCAAAAAACTTGGACTTCAGGTCTTTTCAAAAGAAGATATAGAAGAAATATCCAAAGACAAGAGAAAGGCAAGGAAAATGGCAAATACATACGATTTCTTTATAGCGCAGGCAGATATGATGCCCTTTATTGGAAAAACTCTTGGTCCTGTCCTGGGAAGAAGAAACAAGATGCCTGCAATAGTACCTCCCACGGCCCCCTTAGAGCCTGTGATCGAAAGATTGAAAAAATCAATAAGGGTAAATACAAGGGATACACCAATGATCCAGGCACCGATAGGAAATGAAAAAATGGAGGATGAAAAGATTGCAGAAAACGCACTGGCTGTTTTAAACGCTGTGAAAAGAAAGTATGAGGGTACCAACGTCCTTCGATCTGTATATGTCTCGACAACAATGGGTCCCTCTGTGAGGGTGATCTGATGGTAGCTGAATGGAAGAAAAAAGAGGTAAAGGAGCTAAAAAAGCTGCTAAAACAGTATAAAGTTTTTGGAGTTGTTAACATTGATAATATCCCGGCGAGACAGATGCAGCAGATGAGAAGAAACTTCAGAGATAAACTGCTGATAAGAGTGACGAGAAATACGCTGATAAGACGCGCTTTGGGAAAGAGTGAGATAGCGAAATACATAAAGAACAACACAGGATTTATCTTCACAGATATGGATTCTTTTAAACTCTGCAAGCTCCTCGATAAGGGCAAAACTCCTGCTCCTGCAAGGGGAGGAGAGATAGCCCCCCGAGATGTAATAGTTCCCAAGGGAGATACAGGACTTCCACCCGGTCCGATGATCGGTGAGTTACAGAGAGTGGGAATACCTGCCCAGGTGGAAAAAGGGAAGATTCATGTGAAAAAGGATACTGTTGTGGTCAAAAAAGATGAGGTGATCTCAAAAGAAGTGGCAGATGTCTTAACAAAGCTGGGAATACATCCCATGGAGGTTGGACTGAATCTCATTGCCACCTATGAAGACAATAGAGTCTTCTTAGCAGACGTACTGAGAGTGGATGAAGAGAAGGTGAAGAATGATATATTGAAGGCATACAGTGAAGCTATGAATCTTGCTCTCTATGCAGGAGTACCCAATAAAGAAACGATCAATATTCTTATAGGAAAAGCTTATAGAGAAGGTATATCCTTAGCCTTAGAGTTAAACGTGATCAATAAAGAAACAGTAAGGATGATACTGAGTAAAGCATATAAAGATGCTTTAATTATATCGTCTAAAATAAAAAGAGGTGAATAAAATGGAGTATGTATATGCAGCAATGATTCTTCATTCAGTCGGGAAACCGATAAACGAGGAGAATATAACTGGTATATTAAAGGCTGCTGGTGTTGAAGTTGATGAAACAAGAGTAAAAGCCCTGGTATCCGCATTGGAAGGTGTGGATATCGATGAGGCTATAAAGTCTCATCAGATGGTAACCACAGCAGCAGCCTCGGCACCTTCAGAGGAGAAAAAAGAAGAAGCTAAAGAAGAAGAGGAAGAAAAAGAGGAAGAAGTTTCTGAAGAGGAAGCTTTGGAGGGACTTGGGGCTCTCTTCGGATAAACTTTCTTCTTTTTATATTTTAAAGTTCTCAATTATTTATTCTTTTGCTTTTATAAAGTATTCTGGTGAACACAGGATTTCTGTTTGGTATATAGATCCATAGTGTCCCTCTATTTTTAGATCATCTTTTCTGATGAGTATCAGTCAAATATATAGCCCCCTCCTCAAGCCCATAGGTAACTAAGGATTCTAACACCTTCTTTTCTTCCAATGATAGTCTCATATATCTGTTCTTGTAAAAATGCATTCAGATTTTGTTTAGAAATAAATTTCAATCTCTAATAGACCGAAAAAAATGAAAAGGAGGAAGTAGATACTTCCTCTAAGTGATACCATGCAAATACCACTTATTATAGACAATAAAGACTCCAAATGGATATTGTTGGACGAGATACTTAAAGTTTTCGGTTCCAGAAGAATAAAGCAGGAAATGGCAAACACCTAGATGTAGATCGGAGATATACATCGATCTGTGGTGGAATAAAACCAACAAATAAGGCTGGAATGATGCTGAGAATAACATTTATAGCAATGTTCAAACAACTGGACGTAGGTCTATGACCTACGTCAATCTGTAACGTAGATTATTCTAAAAAGAAACCTATAGCCTTCCTTATACATCAAGGATCTCCAAACGATGCAAAAACTTTATCCCGTGATCTTAGAAGAACTTAAAAGAAGGGGAATTATGAGAAATGGAGACACTGTAATCTTTGATAAAGGATATTACAGCTATAAAAACTATCTGATTGGAGTTTCAAGATTTAAAATAGTTCCTTTGATATTCCCAAGGAAAGATTTCAAGATAAACAGGGCTTTAGATGGATTGAGCTATCCTCTGAATCTTTTTCATAGAAAAAGACTAAATAAGAAGACTAAATGTTTCTTTAAGATATTGGTGAGAGAACTTAAAGCTAAACTTGAAAATTGGAAAGAATTTAAGCCAATAAGAAGTTATATAGAGGATATATTTAAAGTAGCTAAAAATTCATTCTCTTTAGATAAAATACATCGATGCAAATTCCGTTGTGTTAAAAAGTTCGTTAGTTTAGGTGTACTTTTAGTGGGCGTCGTTATTTTACTTGGCTTTAACTCAAAGGAGGAACTTCAAAAACAGAATGACGTAGGTTGAAAACCTACGTCTACCTATGTTGAGTGGTGATCTGTGGAGGGAGTTAATTCTTATTTTCTCTTAGGATGGAGTTTTGAAATTCTTTAGAAAGATCAACAACAGTAGACCCATCATATCTTACCAATCCATTAGATCCGCCAAATGGACTGTTCACTGTACCTATGAGCCAGTATTCTCCATTCCATTCGAGTGCACCAGCTCCATAAGAAGAGGGAATCGAGATATATTCAAAAGATTCTCCATCATACTTCACAGCTCCCCCTTCCTTTATATCCATAAGTGTAATGAGCCAATATTCTTCATTCCATTTGAATCTTCTTACTTTCGAGAGAAGAAATTCAAAAGATTCGCCATCGTATTTAACAAGCATCCCTCCTGCCTTGGTACTGAGTTCAATTAGCCAGTACTCCCCATTCCAGACAATAGGACCTACTGAGAGTCCTGGAAAGGTTGCACTGATTCCTGCCTTTTTTTCGAATTCTTCGGTTAAATCTACTGTATGATCATCGTAAGTTTTCATCAGTTTTTTAGATTTTTTATCCCATGTAAGGCAATATTTATCATTACAGGAAGGGACCTCCCAGTAAGACTCGGAATCGACCTCTTCTTTTTCCATTTCAACATTTTTTCCATCAAAACGATACACATTTCTGGGACAGTTTTCACATTGCATTGCTTCTTTAAGAATCCATATCTTACCTTCTGTAGAAATAGAAGATATGTGGATATCGCTCATGTTTTTGAGTTCTTGCGGTGTTATATCTTTGAAAGTATTACCGTCAAAGGAAACGAGATGAAAGGACCCTTCAGAAAGATTTTCACATACGATAAGCCAGTACTCGCCGTTCCAGCCTATCTGCTGGATACGAATTCCTTTCAGTAGGTTTTCACCAGAGAATGTTGTTCCTTCTTCTCCTGGGAGTGTCGGTTCTGGAGTTGGAGTATTCTTGTTAATATATCCGTGAATAAGATATATGCTTACTCCTACTCCAATAATTGCCAGTGTTAGGAGTATTATTTTTTTCATATTTTCTCCTCTTTTCTCTATAAATAATAAAAAAATAAAAAGTTTTGGTTTAATTTACAGCCCAGTGGTAGTAGTTTGAGATATTATAATATATCTCGTCCTTATTCATCCCAATACGTCATTGATCTTAAAGAAAAATAGCTTAACTTTATTTCCTTCTATAAGTTTTGTGGTCAGGAACACATCGCTTTCCTCTACGTAGCATACTTTATAAAATTGAGGAGTCCTAAAATCAAATAAAGAAACTCCAACAATATCGATATAATCTTTTAAACTCCATGACCAAACTACTTCTCCTCCTTGATCGATTATAGATATATTTCCCTTAAAAGTATCTTCATATAATAATACCCTGTTATTAACAATATAGAAATCAATAATATTTTTGATTTCTTTTTTCCATAGCATTTCTCCTTCTCTGTTGAAAAATATTACCGAATTTTTATTGTCATCACATGTTAAAACTATTATATACTCTCTATTCCCCGATATTTCAGCATCATAAAGCCCATGCTGAGGACTATATAACACTCTACCATTCCATACTCTATACTCTTTCTTTATCCCTCTTCTGTCTATATATGATAATCTTCCGTCTCCATTAAGCAGTACCACTTCTTTTTCATCAAAATGTGAAGAGACAATAAATGGGGCTGGATCTGCTTCATAATCATAAAATACGCCTCTTTCATTGAAAAAACATGCTCCACAATTACCATCATAAATTGCAGCTCCAAATGTTCCATCGTCTGAGATAAAAGCTTTTGTTACATTGGAGAAGAGTGCTTTTGATCTTCTTTTCCATTTATATTCCCATAAGATCTCTCCATTTTTATCGAAAAGTGTTATCTTAGAGTCCAGATATCCTGTTCCTACAACAGTGTAACTCCCCTCATAATTTGTTGAAATGACACCCAGATATGTTTCAAGCTCTGGATATGTGTAACTTTTTATCAACTTTCCATTTTTTATAAAATATATTCTCGTCCTGTAAGATTCAAACGCTCCGAGTCCTGCGACAACAAGGCTACCATCACCTGATATCGCTATTTCTCTAACCTGATATTCTTCATCGTCTTCTAATTTATATTCCCACAATTTTTTACCTTTTTTATTTAATAAAAGGATATTATTTGGATTTACAGTGCTTATCACCAGATATTCTTTATCCGAAGAAAATGCAAAATGTGTGATTCTCCCCTGACATGCATACTCTAAAATTTTCTTTCCTTCTGTCCTGTCAAATACATGGATACGACTTTTTTCGAGAATCGTGATAAGAAAATCTTCTGAAAAGGCAACAAATGAAGAACCCAAGCTTTCTCGTTCCATTTCGTAAGATCCTATGAACTCTACTTCTTCAGGCAGTTCAAGATCATATGGTAGAGTATTTGTCTGTTTCTGCTCTTCCTGGATACATCCCATTACAAGGGCTATTAAAAATATAGTCTCTATGAGTTTTTTCATGCAGGTCACACTTATATTGTTTTTCGTATTGAAATATCTTTTTCTTACTTAAAAAAATAAAAAGGAAAAATAAAGATTTTTCAGCTCAGTACGGCTTGTTGATGCCATGAGTGAGACCAGATTCTCAACACTATACCTGTCTCAGATCCTCCTCCAAAAGTTCTCCACGCAGAGTAAGGATAGGGAGTATAATAAGCACACCCTGTGCTTGTATATACATGTCCATTGTTTTCTATAATTTGAGCTCCTCCTTGGTATACATTTGGATATCCATAATTGTCCCATGTTCCTGAATTTGGATAGTAATTAGCTTCGCTCCATAGTTCTATCTCCTTGTTGACAAGATATACCCATTCTTGTTCTGAACAGTGGTACAAATCCTCTACATAGCTACCCTGAATAAAGTATTTCATATGGATCACTCTTATGTTATCACTTGTTATTCCATATTTCTGCCATAGATCATCCAATACATAATCTACCACCCATTCAGGCGAATGATACGATTTCCATGTATAGTCTTTATGGGTACCATTATACAAATGTACCCATACACCCAGTCCAACATAAGAAGTACTACGTAAATAAAGCACTAGATTATCATTAATACCTGGTAGACATCTAACATACACTTCTTGATTGAACGGAGTATAATAGACTCTGTCCGTTCCATAGCATCCTTTACTACTTACATTAGTATATTTACTATTATTGTATACTCCAAGCTTTTTTGATTATTTTTTACACCTTTTTCCTCTTTAAGTTTTCTCTTTTCAAAGTCTTTGGCGAATTGTACTTTGTTAAACCTGCGGGTTTTTAGATATTCTTCAGATGTTAGGTATTTCTCAATTTCATCAAAAAGTTCTGAAGTATCGATACCTTCTCTCTCAAGTCTATCTATTATTTTCATATATTCTCTGTCTTCTTCATTCAATTCTTTTCCATGAAGTTCTTCATAGCTGTACCACTTTCTGTTGTGGCTCCTTTCAAGAAGTTTTTTAAATTCGGGATCTTCCATTTTTGCTTTTATTTTCTCTTCCTCTTGAGCCATCCATATTCTTTTTTCTTTCGGTATCTCTGGAGAGTATTTGTCATCTTTTTCCTCTGCAGGCACACTCACTATCAACAGACTTATTATTACGGCAATCGCAGCCATCATTCCTAATATTTTCCTGTTCATTTTTATCACCCATTTTTGTTTGAGAATTCTACTAACTCTCAATATATATATACTCATATTCATTTATAAACTTTTCGGTTCTTTTTATGAAAAATTTTCAATTTTTGAGTATATTCATAAAAATTTTTATGTATCATAAAACAGATAAACTTTCTTCTTTTTATATTTTAAAGGTTCAGTATAAAAATTCATTTAATTTTTATTGCTATTCTGAGCAGTGGAAGCAGCACAGGTGCAAAGATCAGGAGGGAAGCATTCAGGATAATACCTGCTATAACAATCTCACCAAGAGAAGAGTAAGCAAAGCCAAAAACTAATTGCCCAATAGTTGTTGATATATTTCCAACAGCGTTTACTCCACCTATCGCTACTGAAGCTCTTCTTACCGATGCGAGGATACCTCTCGAGATTGGTCTGAATGTCTGAGAAGCGAATATAGCCATTAAAATCCCCATAAATACCGTAAAGGGATTTTTTACAGCAGCTAAGATAGGTGAAACTCCCGCCATGACAGATATTCCTATGATGATCTTCTTTTCTTTTCCAAGATCAGCATACTTTGATGGTATATACGCCAGAAGTGTGGCCATGAAACCTGTGAGACCGATCATCGTTGCTGCAGTTCCCTTGTCAAGAGCCAGAGTTTCAGCCACATAAACATAAGTTATCTCCCCGAAGGTGAATGCTGCAAGAAATGATATAAGGGAAGATAGAATTATAATTTTCTTTGCATCTATCTGTATTTTTCCTTTTTTTGGTTCTTCTTCTTTTTTCGGGATTATTTTTTTATAGAGGATATGATAAGATGTCAGCATACAGAAAGCTGTCAGGAAAAAGAAGAATGATGCGAAAAACATCTGCCATCTCAATCCATAATCCTGTGTGATAGCATAGGTATAGTTACCTAAGAGAGCAGCAAAGTTTCCGAAGATAAAGTAAACTGCTGTCACTCTACTTCTGATCTCCTTCGGGGAGGAGACGGCAATCACAAACTGTGCAATCGGCCATGAGATACCATTCAGAAGACCGTTCATTACCTTGATCTCCATGACATGAACCCATGTGGATGTATATGGATACAGATTAACGATCAGAGCATTTCCAATCATTGCTATTGCTCCAAGATAAACAATACTTTTCTTCTTTTCCAGCAATAATCCGCCGAAAACAGCAGAAAATGATCGTGTCATGATGAAAGAAGCTGAGATCACAGAGATATATGCCATTGAGGTATTTAAAATATCACGGGTATAGAATGCTATGGCAGGGGTGGATAATCTGAAAGCAAGTGTTCCTGTAAAGGCTGATGCAACAAGTAACATTATTCCAACAGTATTTTTTCTCATCAACCGTGATATGAAATAGGATTTAAATATATTTCTTCATAGAGAATGAAAATTCTTCTTATCGGTATTTATTTTATCTCAAAAGTAAGGTATCATACTATCGAAAAATTTTTATATACTGCTTTAAGTGTTTGTATGATGAGCCGCCATAGCTCAGTTAGGTAGAGCATCCGGCTGTTAACCGGACGGTCGTCGGTTCAAATCCGGCTGGCGGCGTAACAGTTGGACGTGGTCTCCGACCACGTCAGTTTTTGAGGGCCCGTAGCTTAGTTTGGTAGAGCGCTCGGCTCATAACCGAGTGGTCGTGGGTTCAAATCCCGTCGGGCCCACCTTTTATAATAATATAAATTTGACATTGAGGAGTGGAATATTCTGAAAAACTTGTTCCATAAAGAAATTGTTCTCAGAACTGAAAAAAAAGTAATGGAAAAGGATCTGAGATTTAGAAAAACATTAAAATTATAACAGTTACAATGGATAAGTATGAAAAAAAAGTTCACCATAGAACTCGTGAAAAATTTAGACAAGTGGAACTCTGTGCTTCTTATTATATTAGTATTGGTGCTACCATTCTCCGTAATTATTCTTCTCAGCAGATTGGTGCCAGAAGAATCGCCATGGGGATGGGTTCTCTTGGTACTTCTCATAACAGTCCCCATCCTGATCCTCATTCTCTTAAGTTTAGCGCATAAAGCCGGAAAGTTCAATCCTGAAGGATGGAAGCTGATCATAGAAAATTCAGATCTCAAACTCTATTTCAGAAAAAAACTGATAAAAACTTTCGATCTCAGTAAAAAGCATAAGCTTTTGGTGGTGAGTAGAGAACTTCCAGAAAAATATACATTACCCCTCTGGCTTGAAGTGTATCTTATGCAGAATGGAGAGAAGATATCCTTTCAGGTGGAATGGATAAGACCTGTAGAAGCAGACTGGGACGAATTTGTTGAATTATCCTCCAACCAAGAACTTGAAAGACTCAAAGAAACTCTTTCTCAGTTTAGATGTGTGGTACCTGAAAAGAGTTTGCGTCGCGATTTTTTGAAAAAAATACAGGGTACTTATCCTTCCCTTCTGGATTTCAATTCTAATATGCTTCTGAAAGAGTTTTTAAATTGTCTGAGTATTCTTGATTCCTATTACTGGACAAACACAATGGTACCTTACATAGACATGGCAAGAAATGGAGAATTCACCATATCTGAGCTTAAAAAATTGTTTTTTTCTGAGGGAAGAGAGGAAGAGATTTTAAAAGAGGAGTTGTATTGATCTATACACAGACTAATAGAAATCCTTTTATTCTTTATTACATAGTTAGTATTTATGGTTTATGAGCTGTTAGATAAAAGGATTCAGAAGCTTTTAAAAGAAAAAGGATGGGATAAACCCACAGAGCCTCAGATCTTTGGTATTCCAAAGATTCTTGAAGGTAAGAACACACTTATAATAGCAAAAACAGGATCAGGAAAAACAGAAGCAGCTTTTCTTCCAGTTCTGAGTAAAATTTTAAATATGAAGGAAAAAGGAATAAAAGCACTTTATATAGCTCCTTTAAGAGCTTTAAATAGAGATCTTCTGGGAAGGCTTGAATGGTGGTGTGAGAATCTTGATTTAAAGATCGAGGTGAGACATGGAGATACCTCACAGCATAAAAGAAGAAAGCAGGCTTTATCTCCCCCAGATATTCTGATCACAACTCCTGAAACACTTCAGGCAATTTTGGTGGGTAAAGTTATGAGAGAGCATCTCAAAAAAGTTAAATACGTTATTGTAGACGAGATACATGAGTTAGCTACAGATAAAAGGGGATTTCAGCTCTCTATTGGTCTGGAAAGATTGGTGGAGATAGCTGGAGAATTTCTGAGGATCGGTATTTCAGCGACTGTGGGATCGCCGGTAGAGGTGGGAAAATTCTTAGCAGGAAACAGAGATTTTGAGATTGTAAATGTGGCAGAGACAAAAGACATGGATCTTTCGATTCTCTGTCCAGAACCTTCAGAAGAAGATTATGAGAAAGCTGATGAACTTGAGATAGGACCAGAAACGATGGCGAGGATAAGGAAGATAAGGGAGCTTGTTGATGAGCACAGAAGCGTTCTCACATTTGTGAACACGCGGGATATGGCAGAGATTTTATCATCAAGATTCAATTTAATGGATACAGATATAGATGTCCATCACTCTTCTCTTTCGAAAGAGATGAGAGTTGAGACAGAAAAAAGATTCAAAAATCAGGAATTGAAATCATTGATCTGTACCTCATCGATGGAGTTAGGAATAGATGTTGGTGCTGTTGATCTCGTTATTCAGTATATGTCACCAAGACAGGTCTCAAGGCTTGTTCAGAGGATTGGAAGAAGCGGTCACTCTGTAGAAAGGAGATCAAAAGGTGCCATAATAGTAAGTGATGAGGATGATATCCTTGAAAGCATGGTTATAGTAAGAAGGGCTTTGAATGGAGAATTGGAAGAGACAAACGTTCAGAAAAATCCATTGGATGTTTTAGCTCATCAGATAGCCGGGCTGGCAATGGAGTATTACAGCATGGATATAAATAAGGCGCATGAGATTATAAAAAGAGCATATCCTTACAGAGATCTTAAAATAGAGAAATTGAAGGAAGTTATAGAGATAATGAGATACATAGGACTGCTATGGACAGATGAGGAAAAATTCGGAAAGAAAAGATCAACTCTGAAATACTATTTTGAGAATCTGTCAATGATCCCTGATACAAAACAGTATGTGATCATAGACATAGGATCGAGGAAAAGAATAGGTGTTCTTGATGAGGAGTTCATAGAAACCAGAGCGGAAATAGGAGGAGTTTTTATAGTTAAGGGAAAGGCATGGGAGATCCTTGATATAAAAGAGAGAGAAGTTCTTGTCAGCGAAGCTGAGAATATTGGAGCGATCCCCGGATGGGAAGGAGAATTGATACCTGTACCCTTCGAAATAGCACAGGAAGTTGGAAAATTGAGATGTTATATCTCTCAGAATAAAAATCTGGATAATTATATAGCTGACAGGAATTCAATAGAGAAAATCAGAAAATATATAAAAAATCAGGAAAAAATTGGGGTGCCAACAGATAAAAAACTTATCATAGAAACATATGAAAATTTTGTCATACTTCATGCATGTTTTGGCAGTATTGTCAATGAAACCCTGGGCACGATTCTCTCCTCCATACTCTCTTCTAAACTGGGAACGAGTATAGCAATGAGAGCAGATCCCTACAGAATATGTTTTCAGTTTCCTATAAGGGGAGATGGTGAAGTTTTAAAAGATATACTTATAAACCTCAAACCAGAACAGGTAAAACCTATTTTAGAACTTACCTTAAAGAGATCATCACTTTTCCAGTGGAAGCTTGCACAGGTAGCGAAGAGATTTGGTGCTTTGACAAAGGATGCTGAGAGTTTTCATATAAAAAAGGTGCTTTATACATTTGAAGACTCTCCAATATATGAAGAAACACTGAGAGAGCTTTTCAATGAAAAACTCGATACCAAAAAAACAGAAAATATTCTGGAAAAGATCTCCTCAGGAGATTATGAGATAGATCTTGTTTATTCCAAGGACCCATCGCCATTTGCATATCCCATACTGACCAAGATGGGAGCATCTGGAATAATCACTCCAAAAAGACCTTTGAAAGAGATACTGAAATTATTGAAAAAAAGGCTTGAAAATAAAAGAGTGAAACTTTTCTGTGTACATTGCGGAGAATGGTACGCCACAATGACGATAAAGAATTTAGAAGAGTATCCAAGATGCAGATTATGTCAGGCCAGGTTTTTAGCTATAATAACAAAGAAAGACAAGGAGACGATTAAGGCTCTGAAAAAAAGGCTGAAAAAACAAAAAATAACAGAAGAAGAGGAAGAGTTAGTTATAAATGCTAAGAGGTCAGCAGATCTTATGCTTGCCTACGGGAAAAAAGCTGCTTTAGTCTTGGCTGCGAGAGGTGTAGGTCCCCAGACTGCTTCAAGAATTCTCGCAAAGATGCATGTGGATGAAGAAGAACTTTTAAAAGATATATGGGAAGCTGAAAAAAACTATGTAAGAACGAGGAAGTACTGGGACTGATCTTTTCTGCGGATAACAAGATCTCATTAAACTATGAGGAGAAGATATAAATTTGATACCTCTTAAATTGTATCATGAGAATCGAAAAGATACCAAGAATAAGAATAGGGAGACTGCCCACACCCTTAGAAAAACTATCGAATTTCTCAAAGGCCATAAATGCTCCAAATCTGTATATAAAGAGAGATGATATGACAGGTATAGGGTACGGTGGGAATAAGATCAGAAAACTGGAGTTCTTACTGGCAGATGCATTGTCAGAAGGAGTAGATACCATAATTACAACAGGAGGAGTTCAGTCAAACTTTACGAGAGAAACAACGGCATGTGCAACAAAACTTGGATTAAAAACTATTCTTGTTTTAATCGGTGATGAACCCGAAGAGTACCGTGGAAATCTCTTACTGGAAAAACTCATGGGAGCTGAGATTCATTTTGTTTCGGCAGAAGATCTGGATGAAGGCGCAAGGAAAGCGGGAGAGTTAATGAACTCGATATCTGAGGAGTTGGAAGCAGAGGGGCATAGATGTTATATAATGCCGGTAGGAGGAGCGACACCTATCGGCTGCCTCGGATTTGTAAATGCTTTTCTGGAAATAAATTCTCAGGCTGAAGAGAAGGGAATTGAAGTAGATCATCTGATATTTGCTACAGGTTCCGGTGGTACTCAGGCAGGTCTTATAGTTGGAAAGGAAATGGTCAATTCTGATACAAATATAATAGGTATAAGAGTTGGAAGGATGTTTGAGCCGTTTAATAAAATGATAGCTGAGATGGCTGAGAAAACGGGAAAAGTTTTGGGGATAAAAAAATCTTTCTCTGAGAAAGATGTGATAACATACTCAGATTTTATAGGAGAGGGATATGATATACCAACAAAGGAAGCTAATGATGCTATAAAATTAATGGCGAGAACAGAGGCAATTATTCTAGATCCGGTATACACAGGAAAAGCGATGGCAGGTTTAATAGGACTGATAGAAAAGGGAGAGATATCAAGAGATGACACCATAGTATTCTGGCACACAGGAGGGGACATTGCAATATTCGCAGGTGAGGAGTTGCTTGGAAAAGAGTTCATAGATAGTCTGAGGGAATGATATTACCAAAAAGCAGACAGTGAAGAGCATTTTCTCAGGAATTTAGATATATCGGGATAGTTTCTGTAAAAGGATGTAAGGATTATGAAAAAGAATGTACCTATTTTTTTCAACTCAGGGGAAAGATTATAAGAAAAAGTTTTTATTTGGGGCATACCAAATCTATAAGAAGGTGATAAAATGGCAAAAGAATCTCCTCAAAAAAAGAAGATGAAAAGGCTTATAAAAGCTATATGGATTATGAATTGGTTTAATTCATGCGGATTCTGTGAATTAGTACCAGTGGTCGGATCCAGATGGGACATGGAAAGATTTGGAATGATTGTTGTGGGAACACCGAGACATGCAGATGTTTTATTCATTGCAGGATATCAGACCCTAAAATCAATAAAAAGAGCTCAGAGAATATATGAACAGATGCCTGAGCCAAAGGTGGTACTCGCTTTAGGATCGTGTACCATGACAGGGGGTATGTACTGGGATTCATATAACACGATAAAAAGATTGGAAGATTATATCCCTGTCACCATGTATATCCCTGGATGTCCGCCGAGACCTGAGGCTGTATTTGAAGCTTGTGCAAAGATATTCAAACATGTTGAGGAGATGGAATAAATGGAAACAGATATTCTGAATAAAATTAATGCGAAGTTTGAAGTTGAAGGGGAGATGCAGCGAGAGAGGAGGATCTGGGTGAAGATAGATAAAGAAGCTTTGATAAATCTCTGTAAATTTGTAAAAGAAATGGGATTTGAGCATCTTTCTGCCATATCTGTCACCGACTGGTTAAAAGAGGGAGAGTATGAAGTGACCTATCATCTCTGGTCATATAAAGATAAAATTCTTCTTACTTTAAAAACAAGAATAGACAGAAACAATCCGAATATAAAATCTGTTGTTCCTATATGGGGAGAAAATGCCCAGATCCATGAAAGAGAGATGCATGAAATGTTCGGGGTAAATTTTGAAGGAAATAATGATCTATCTCCCCTTTTCCTGGAAGACTGGGAAGGACCACCTCCATTCAAAAAAGATTTTAACTGGAGAGAATATGTCAGAGAAAAATATTATGACAGAGGAAATGAAAGAGAGATAAGCTATTTTGAGGAGGTGTGATAGATGGAGCTGGAACATATTGGTAAAAATGAGTATGAATTATTTTTTGGTCCTGCACATCCGGGGTCAGGTAATTTTTCTGTTAAACTGAAAGTAGAAGGGGAAAAGATAATCTCCGCCAGAGCAGATCCGGGATACCTTCACAGAGGATTTGAAAAACTGATGGAATATAGACTACCACTCCAAAATGCTGTGTTATCTGATAGGATATGTATTTTGGAGCCATTAAACTGGAATCTCATTCACGCTGAGGCTGTAGATGAACTGATGGGTATTGAAATACCAGAGAGAGCAAAATATATAAGGGTAATAATGGCCGAACTCTCAAGAATCCAATCTCATATCATATGGTATGGTATAATCTCGATAGGTACCGGTTTTGATACGGGATTTAAAATAGCTTTTGGGTACAGAGATTATATCCTGGATCTCTTTGAAATGATAACGGGAGGAAGAGTTTATCCTGCTGGATATATATGTCCTGGAGGAGTGAGAAGAGATCTTCCTCAAGGAGCTGAAGAGCGGATATTAAAAGTTCTGGAGAAGATGGAAGAAATGCTGGAGTTTGAAAGAATGGAGAACCCGGCACACTTAGAGAGAATGAAGGGTGTTGGAGTATTGAAACTGAAGGATGCAATAAGGCTGGGAGCAACGGGACCTGTATTAAGAGGTTCGGGAATGAAAGCAGACGTGAGGAAAGACGATCCCTATGAGGTATATGATAAACTCGATTTTGAGATACCTGTGAGGAATGAAGGAGACGCATACGCAAGATACATGATAGGACTGGAAGAGATCCAGCAATCTATAAATATAATAAAGCAGGCACTAAATGATCTCCCTGATGGTGATTTTATAGCAAAGGAATTTAAAAAACCAAAGTTAGCTATGAAGATACCTGAAGGAGAGGTATATGTCCGCAATGAAATAGCAAGAGGGGAGGCAGGAATTTACATGGTAAGTGATGGTGGTACAACTCCATACAGAGTAAAGATCCGTGGTCCCAGTTTTCTACATATGATACCTGTGTTTGAGTATCTGCTAAAAGGAGCAGAGATCGCAGATGTACCCGCCATATACTGGAGTCTGAATATATGTCCAGCAGATCTGGATAGGTGATAAAATGAAAACAGACGTAATACCCAAGCTGATCAGAAATCTTTTCTCAAAGCCAATGACCGTCAGATTCCCACATGAATCCATTCCCATTCCCGATGGATACAGAGGCGAACATGAATACGATATTGATAAGTGCATCTCCTGTGGACTTTGTGCTAAAATATGTCCTAATAGAGCTATAGAAATGATAGAAATGTCTGAGGAATACAAGGATAAATATCCCAAAAAATATCCGAAGATAGATCTCGGAAAGTGCTGTTTCTGTGCTCTCTGTCGAGATATATGTCCGACAGGAGCAATGAAACTGACAAAAAACTTTTTCCTTTCCACATTCGATTCTTCTACAACAATTAAATATCCTTCCCCTAAAAAAGAAGAAGGATAAAGATTAGATATTTACTTTTTAATTTTTCTTCTCTTTTCCAGCTCTCCAAATATCTCTTTAACAATATCAAATTTAAAATCTCTGAAATTAAATTCATTATTCCAGAACTGATCCAGATCATATCCCTCTTTTTCATACTCATAGCACTGTACCATCATCTCTAATTTATCAGCGGCTCTTACAATCTTAGCTTCTATGCTCTTTCTATCCTCAAACTCTTCCCATAAAGAGTAGTATCTCTCTCCATTTTTCAGATCCTTTAAAAGATCCCTGCATGCCTTTTTCTCAGCTTTACTTTTGTTCTTTTCACCAATGTAACTGAGAGCCTCATAGGGTATGTCTCCTATCTTGCTCTCCGCAATATCATGCAGTATTGCAATTCTCAGGAGTTTCTCCATATCTATTTTATATCGCTCCCTCAAAAGATCTCCAAGGAGCATGCTCAAAATACATACTCTGAAGCAGTGATCAGCAACGCTTTCCCCTCCTATCCCATTTATAACCCATCCTGCTCTCTTTATATTTTTCAGTTTCCCCATCTCAAGAAGAAAATCTATAATCATACTACCTATAGAACGAAAATGTTTTAAATATTCTATGTTTAAAAAGAGCATGCTTGATATCAATCTGATCAGAAACAATCCGGAGATCGTAAGATCGGATCTTGAGAAAAGAGGGGATAAAGAAAAACTTCTCTGGATAGATGAGATCCTTGAACTTGATAGAGAATGGAGAAAATTAAAAAGTAAAACAGATGAGTTGAGGCACAGGAGAAACAAAGTGGCACTGGAGATAGGCATATTAAAAAAAGAAGGTAAAGATGCATCTGAAAAAATAAAGGAAGCAGCAGAAATACCGAAAGAAATAGAGAAATTGGAAGAGGAAATGAAGAGTAAAAGAGAAAAAATAGACTATTATCTCAAGAGACTCCCGAATATACTTCATGAATCAGTTCCTGTAGGAGAGGAAAATGTCCCCGTAAAGTTTGTGGGAGAAAAACCAGAGTTCGATTTTGAGCTTAAAAGCCATATAGATCTTGTAGAGAGCCTCAACATAGGAGATTTTGAGAGGGCTGCGAAGATCTCCGGATCGAGATTCTTTTTCCTGAAGGGAAAACTCACAGTTCTTGATCTTGCACTTCAGTATTATGCAATGGAGTTCATGCTCAGGAGAGGATATAAGCCCATATACCCTCCCTATATGATGAACAGAAAAGCCTATGAGGGAGTTACAGATCTCAGAGATTTTGAAGATGTGATGTACAAGATAGAGGATGAAGATCTCTATCTTATAGCCACATCAGAACATCCTTTGACAGCAATGTACATGAACGAAATACTGAATCCAGATGATCTACCAATAAAATACTGCGGAATATCTGCATGTTTCAGAAAAGAAGCAGGTACACATGGTAGAGAGACAAAGGGACTCTTCAGAGTTCATCAATTTAACAAGATAGAGCAGATAGTGATCTGCGAACCTGAGGAGTCATGGAAGTATCATGAAGAGTTACTGAAAAATGCGATGGATCTGTTCGAAAGTCTGAAGCTTCATTTTAGAGTTGTGAATATATGTACAGGAGATATAGGTACTGTGGCAGCTAAAAAATATGATATAGAGGTATGGATGCCTGTCCAGAGAGAATACAGAGAGGTTGTATCATGCTCAAACTGTACAGATTATCAGGCGAGGAGACTGAATATAAAGTACAGGACAAAAGAGGGAAATAAGTTCGTACACACCCTGAACTCCACATGCATAGCGACCACAAGAGCTTTAGTGGCGATACTGGAAAATTTCCAGACTCCGGATGGAAGTATAACAATTCCCGAAGTACTCAGGAAATATACGGGATTTGAAAAAATAGAAAAAGAAAAATAGACTATTCTTCTATTGGAGATATTCCTGCCGCTCTGCAGTCATTTATAAAGATGGCTCTGTAACCCACTTCATTGTTCTGAAGATGGGGTTTGTCCTCATCAAAGTTTGCATATCCCTGATCCAGGGCATCGTAAAATGTCACATCTTCATTTCCAAGCATAGTTGTTTCTATGAAATAGTAGTAGCCACTGCCATTCTGTGTCTCCACACCCACATATGCATGTCCCGGTCTCAGGATTATCACAGCATTCATTTCAAGAGCTTCAAATATGGAGGCAAAAAGTACGGTGGTCTCTATGCAGTTTCCTGTTTTTGTGCTTAGCGTTTCTGAGGGGAACTTTATTCTCTGGATCACATCCTTACCATCATTGTAGATCCTGAAGTTCGGTGTACTCACATAGGAGATCTTATACTCTTTCTTGAGGGTATAATAGATCTTTTCAAGCTGATTCAGAACACCTTCTTCATCTTCCTGATACCCTGCGAATGTACCTCCCGGCATATACTTCTTTGCAACGGAGAAAAAATGGTCTATCGCAGGATCATTTGGTGTTACCCATGCCGCTATATTATCTCTGAAATCATATCCCTGCATCCAGAGAACCATATCTCTCTTTGCAAGCATTGTCACAGGCTGAGTATCTTCAAAAACAAGTTTTTCTTCACCGGACTCTATGTATGTTACCTTTATATGGAAGTTTGTTCTCTTCTGTTCTGAAAGGAGATCCAGAACGTTGGGCATGAGAGGAGGCGTCAAACTCACCGTAACTTTGTTATTCCCGGGGATATCGATGGTCTGGAAGGAAGGTGATGTGAAGTTCATTATCTGTACCTCCACCTTTACTCTTACCTTCTCACTGCTGTTGTTCGTTATTTCAACATCCACATAATTTTCATAAACGTTTCCAAAGAGATGGTACGTGGCAGATGGTACCTTCAAAAAGTAATAGTATATTACATCTATGTTCTTCTCCTTTTCTTCTGGAGGAGTTGTTGTTAAACTCTCCCCAACAATCTTAAAACTCTCTCTGGCAGTTACATACTTCCCTGTGTAATTATCTATGACCTTTATCTCTACTTCATAATCTCCAGGATCTGTTATTGAGAGTGGCTTGCTCATCCAGACATATGAAACAGTGGTATCGAAGCTCTGATTGTAATTCAGAACATTGTATTTTTCATCCAGAAGATTTCCTCCCCTGTATATTTTGAGATAATCCCATTTCACCGAAACGCTATATTTACCGTTAGATTCCTCTGTTTTCACTCCTTTAAGCTCAAAATATATATAGATATTCTCCCCAGGGAGAAATTCAGCATTGGATCTTGGCGTATATTCTCCATTTTGCAGCACTTCCGTACAGAAAACAAATTTACTCACTGTTAACTCACTTTCTGCAGATTTCTCCTCAGAAGTTTCTGTACACATTGATAGAAACACTATTCCTATAACAAAAACTACTGCTAATTTCTCTTTCATTATATCACTCTCTTTTTTCATACACAAAATATTTAAACCTAACTCTTATCTATGATCGCAGAGACAAATAAGGTGATAGATTGAACATCAGAGATTATATTTTCCCCGAGGATCTGTACTACTCTCCTGACCATCTATGGGTAAAACTTGAGAAAAATAACACAGCGATAATAGGAATAGATCATTATCTTCAGAAAACTGGAGAATTCGATTTTGTAGAACTGCCGTTTGAGGAGGAGGAGTATATAAGAGGAGAGATCTTCTGTGTCATAGGAAACGATGAAGAGGAGTGGGATGAGGAACTTCCCATTCCCCTGAGTGGGATAATCCTTGAGGTTAATGAAGAGCTTGAGATGGATCCTGAGATATTAAATGAAGATTGTTACACACTGGGATGGATCGCAAAGATAGTACTGATAAACCCTGAAGAGTTAAAATACCTGATACACAAAAAAGAAGAGATAAAAAACTGGATTATAGCAGAGATATCAAAAGAAAATGATTAGATTTTATTAACATCTATTTTCTCCTGTTTACCTGTCTCCATGTCCCTTATCAAGATTTTACCTTCTTTTATCTCCTTTTCTCCTACGATGATAACCTTTTTAGCATTAATTTTATCTGCATACTTTAATTGATTGCTGAGATTTCTCTCCATGAGATCAAATGTTACTCTATATCCCTTATTTCTCAGTTTTTTTGCTATGAAAAAGACATATCTGTCAACATCACCTATATTTGCAATATAATAATCCATGTCTGTCTTCTCCTCAGGCCATACTCCTTCTTTTTTCATCATAAGTTCCAGAACTACATCTCCCATCCCAAAGCCCACAGCAGGAGTATGCTCACCTCCAAAACTTTCCACAAGATCATCATATCTTCCTCCTCCAAACAAACTTCTCATCTCCTTTTTTTTATCGTAGACCTCAAATACCATATCTGTATAGTAAGCCAGTCCTCTGACAATACTCAGATCGAGCACACAGTGTTCTCTTACACCATAATATTCCAGATACCTGAATATATCAATCAAATTATCAATAGCTTTATCCATTAATTCATTTCTCCCCCTGAAATCACCTATATTCTCTATTGTCACGGAATCGAGTATATCAAGGATCTCATCATAATCCTTTATTCCACATTTCAGTAATCCGTCAACAAACTCCTCCTCAGGTATCTTATCTCTTTTATCTATAATTCTGAAGGCTTCCTGAATATTGGATACATTGTATTCCTGAAGTAAACCCTGAAGAAACTTTCTATTGGAGATATGGAACAGGAAATCTTTTAAGCCTAAGTTGAGCATTATGCATATCCCCACTGAGAGAACTTCTGTATCTGCCTTCGGAGATTCTGATCCGAATATATCAACATTCAGCTGATAAAACTCACGTAATCTTCCGGACTGTGGTCTTTCATATCTCCAGTGTCTGGGAATGGAGTACCATTTCAAAGGCTTTCCAAGTTCCTTCTGTCTGTTTGCTATCATTCTTGAGACAGATGGTGTGAACTCTGGAATTAAACAGATCATTCTTCCTCCTTTATCTTTAAAGGCATATATCTCCTCTTTTATATCTTCTCCCGATTTTTTCGCTATCAGATCAAATGATTCAATGGCTGGAGAGACTACCTCCACAAATCCATGTCTTTCAGCAGTTTCCCTTATAATTTTAAAGACTTTATTCCTTGCTGTCATTTCTTCTGGATAAAAATCTCTTGTTCCTCTCAGTCTCTGAAACATATTTTAAAGAATGTATCATAACTTAAAAAACTTTCTGAGTAATCTTCTGAACTGCATTTTACTTCAGAAAACTTACCCTTTCTGAGCTCATCTTTATACCGAAAGGTATAATAGTAACTTCTGGTAAAGTCTAATAACATGAAGAAAAATACTGTTAAAAAGTTTGTCGAGGTTGCACTGATAACTCTGCTATTCTTGGGATGTATCACTGAGACACCCAAAACCACATCTCCCACTGCTCCACCCACAACTCCGCCTGGGACGACTACCTCACCTGCACAGTTTGAGATAACTAATCTGAGAGTAGTCCCGGAAACTCCAAAGGTAGGAGATGTACTGACCATTCTCGTGGATGTTCAGAATAAAGGGGACTCCTCTGGAAGCTACACTGTTCTTGTTACAATAGGAGAGATATCAAAAATGGAAAATGTTGAGTTGGAAGGAAAAAGTTCAAAAACAGTACAATTTCAGGAATTGGCTGATAAAGAGGGAACTATAGAGATAAAAGCAGGAAATCTGACAAAAACAATAATTGTTTCACCCTTAGAGACACCTCCTCCTACTACCACATCTCTCCCCACAACACCTCCTACAACAACACCAAAACCCACAGGGGCTCCTGAGGAATCGAAAAGAATATACGAACCAGAGATCCCCATAGAAACATCTTATACATACTACTTCTCAGTTCGTGGCGGTGAATGGGGAACAATGGTATATAAGAATAAAACAACTGAAGAGCTCAGGTCAAGCTGGTTTGTATGGGGAAACATACTCTGTGCAATACCTCCTACGGGGGATATAGACGAAGTTGGACATCAGGATAACTATACATTTTACTACAAAAACAACGGATTGAGAGAGATCTATGCTGAAGGAGAAAACTGGTGCTGCATTGCGTATTCAATAAAATATGTATATTCTCCACCTCTACCGAGTGTGTACTCTCTCGTTAAAGGAACTACAAAGAAGGATCATGGATCATTTTTCACAGAGTTCACATGTAAACAAAGAGCTCCTGGTGTTTATACTCATGTGGCATATACAACGAGCGATATCTTTGGAAGAGGAACATATGACAGGGAGATATACGTTGAGGAGTTTGAAAACATAGAAGCGGGAGGAAAGACATATGAGTGTGCAAGGGTGAAGTTCACAATAACATATGAGGTGGAGTACAACACAGGCGAACCATGGAAACTCTATAAATGGGTGGAAGATGGATATGCATGGTACTCGGATATCGGAATGGTAAAGGCGGAGTACACAGTAAAGACGTATTTCAGCGGTGAATTAAAAAAGACGGACAAGGTATCGATAATCCTGAATTCAATCACAATACCCTAAATTTTCCATTTTTTTCTTCTATTTTTTTTTCGTCTATGAGTTCTCGTAATGATAATTCAACATCTATTTCATCCAACGATGTTTTTTCAATGATCTCATCTCTGCTCATCTCTCCGGATTTTAAAACATCCAGTATCTTTTTTGCTGTTATGTCTGTATCCAGTATCTCAAGCTCCTCTACTTCCTCTGTAATTTCTTTTATCTCTTCTTTTTCTATATGTTCAGGGAGATTTTTTAAACTCTCTATTATCTCTAAATGTCTCAGAAGCCAGAAATTGTATGAAATCTTTTTTATTATTCTGGGTGAAATGTAGATCTCCTCGTTATAATACTTCAATCTGCCGATAACGTCCACAATATCCCCCTTCTCTATTCCTTCCATCCTCCTCACATCATCCCTCCATGTTTTCACTCTTATTGTCTCTGTTCCGTCATCCAGTATTATAAAGGAGTATTTCCCATCTTCCGATACAAACTTGTCCATCACAGTCCCAAATGCTCTTATCTCATCTATCTTTCCAAAGATTGTCTTGAGAGATTGATCTTCCTCGTCCCACTCACCATTAACGATATCCATGATCCTGAGTTTTCTGCATACCATTATCATATTTTCAGGAGCTTGATTTATATAGGTTGGGCATGCATCTCATAAAAAATAAATAGATGAAAAACTGATACTCTATATGCATAAAAAACTTCTAACATCGATCATTTTATTTTCAATCATGATCCCGGTATCCTCAACAGGATGGAACGATGCCAGGATCTCTGCTTATTACAGTGTTGAAAAGGCTGTTGAGGAAAATGCAAATATAATCCTGACATGGATATCCACCGAGAACATAGGTGTTACTGAGGAGGATCTGGAGTACTTAAAGGAGCTGAAAGAGGAGGCAAACAGAAAGGGGATAAAAGTTATTGTGTATTTAGCACCACTGGAGATTCAGACATACAATGTGGATATGGATGAAGATGGAAAGGTCGATGAGGGAAAGAAGAGCATATACACAGAACATCCAGAATGGCTTCAGGTGGGAGAGGATGGAAGAAAGGCTGTTTTTTATGGTAATGTTGCTTTCTGGGTGGAGAAACACTCAGAGGATGCATGGATATGCCCGAATGACCCTGAGTACAGGAGGATATTTCTTGAAGAGGTAAAGAAGATAGCCCCATATGTCGATGGGATATACTTAGATGTTGTTATTTTTCTGAACAGTTTTGGAGACTGGGAGGATAATTATGCATGTCACTGTGAAGATTGTAAAAGATTATTTAAAGAAGAAAAAGGACTGGATATACCAGGAAAAAATGATAAAAATTGGAAAATATGGATAGAATGGAGAGAAGAAAAGATAAAAGAATTTTTAGAAGACGTGAAGAAGGAAGCGAAAAAGGTAAACCCCGATATAAAGATAATCCTTGAGCACTGGCATGGATTTTATGATGGATTTAAAACAGGATGGTCAATAAATCTTAGAGAGACAGTTGATATCATGACCCATGAGTACGATGCAGCCACATATGATCTCTCTCTATGTGATTTTTACAATCTTCTGAGAGATGTTGCAATACTGAAATTCTACAGAGACCTTGACAGAGAAAAACCTTCATGGATTCTTTCCTACTCCGTTAAAGAAACACAGAGTCTTTTGGCAGAGCTGATCCTTGAGACAGGATGTAACCTCTATGAAACAGATTATCCTGATATGGAGGGATCCGCAGATCTTCAGAAAAGAAAGGAAATATTTAACTGGATAAAAAAGTATGAAGATTATTATTACAATACAGATTCCATAGCAGACACCGCCATATTTTATTCCAAAGATACTGTAGAATCTGAAAATGGAGATATATTCTTTAAAGAATTTTTAGGAGACTCCATGATGCTACTGCAATTACATATACCATACAATGTAATATTCAGTTATGATGAGATGGATAAGTATAACCTCGTCATATTTCCCTATACAGAGTCTCCAGATATGGAAAAAATTGAGAAATACATGGAAAACGGAGGAAAAATTCTGGCAATGGGAAAAAGAATAGGAGACTCCTATTATAAACCTCTGGGAAATATGTATATTTCAAAAACAGCTCCTGATTTCTGGGAAGTTACTGAGAAAGAAGATCCCTCTGATATTCTTTCAGAGTTCAGTTCCATCGTGAAGAATAAACTATTCTATACAGATGCCTCTGAGAAAGTTATAGTACTGCCCTCTGAAAAAAACGATAAAGTTATCTTCAGAGTGTTGAATCTGGATGGTATTTACCCCGATAACTTAAAACAGAGAGATACAGATATCACGATTGTTCCACACTTCAGTTTTGAAAAGATTGATAAAATAGATTTTATTGAAAAAGGACACTCGCTTTATATTTTTGACAGAAAAACAGTTGATATAATTACAAATGAGTATGATTATCCCTCTGCAGAGTATTTATCTAAGTTTCTGGAAGAAAATGGAATTAAAACTTATATTAAAAGTGATATTGACAGGAAATCTGAGAATATTATCATATTTGGTGGTCACAAAGCTGAAAAAACAGGAGAAATAACTGAAAATATTTTAAACAGTGAAGAGAAGAAAAATCTTGAGAAAGAGGGATATAAAAACATATTCTGTAAAAAGAAGAATAATCAAAAAATAGTTGTAGTTGCCGGAAATGATAGAGAAAACACAAAAATTGCAGCAGAACAGTTCAAAAATAGAATTTTAAGATATTTTGAAAATATAAAGGCTGTACAGATAGAACTGGATGATTTTGATATAAAGGATCTGGATAAAATGAAGGAAATGGGGGTGAATACCATATTCCTGAGAGTCTTTGACTATGATGAGGGAGGAGTCTATTTCAGAACAGATAAAGCTCCAGTAATAAAGGATCTTTTAAAAGAAGTTATCAGAGAAGCCAAAAAAAGGAATATAGATGTATATGCATGGATGACAACTTTAAATATGCCGTGGGTACTTAAAGAACATGAAGACTGGGCTGTTCTGGACAACGAACATAATCCAAACACAAACTGGTATGAGAGAGTCTCTCCCTTTGTTCCTGAGTTTCAGGACTATCTCATTTCTCTCTACCGGGATTTAGCCTCCTATGAGATTGAGGGAATAATGTTTCAGGATGATCTCTATCTCGCAGAGAATGAAGATTTCAGTAAATGGGCAGAAGAAGAGTATAAAAAAGAGTTTGGAAAAAATATAGATCCTGAAAATCCACAGTGGAGTATATGGAAATCCCAGAAATTATTGAATCTTGCAAAAAGAATAATAGAAGAATCAAAAAAAGTGAATCCAAACCTGAAGTTTGTTCTTGATACATACTATGATTCAGTTATAGATGTAAATGATGGCATAGAATGGTTTTCCCAAGACATTGTGGGTGCAAAAGAATATTTCGATTATTTTGCAATAATGTCCTATCACAGGCAGATAGCAGAGGAAAACGATTTTAGTATAGAGGAATCTCTGAGGTATTTAGAAGATATAAGTTCCAGAGCCAGGAGGATACTTGGAGACAAAGCTATAATGAAAATCCAAATATGCAAATTCGATACATACAATATTTTACCGGATTCTGAAATAAATAAGGCATTTTTCAGCATCTTCAAGGGAGGTGTCCCCAATATCTGTCTCTATTATTACAGGGACGATATTCCATTTGAACTCTTTAAGAGGTACTTCTCTACGGCCTCTTAGTTATAAGAAGGTACATCATGACACTTATCACTATAGCTGCCAGAACTCCTGCATAAAAAATGGGTGCATAGTTTTTGGGGGGAGGAGAAAAAACAGGTAGTTTGGGGGACTCAGGCACTGTGGAAGCGGGTGTAGTAGTAGGAGGTGTTGGGGTAGTAGGAGATGGTGTGGTAGAAGGTGGTGTAGTGGATTGTGGTATTGTTGTAGGAGGTGTTGTGGTAGTAGGAGATGGTGTGGTAGAAGGTGGTGTAGTGATGGACGGTGTAGATGGCGGAGGAGTGGGTTTCTTTATTGGGACATAGAAGGAACATTCAGCCTTTGCCACATTTCCTGACCCATCCTTTACCTCCACAACTATTCTCCACCAGTCTGACCTTGTTATTCCAGTACCTATATCAAAGTATGATCTGTAAGTTCCGCACGCCTTCAACTCCATTTTTTCCTTCAGGACTTTAACTTTCCATGGAGTTTCCAGTATTATAGTTGCATTACAATCCCTCTCCGCCCTTAAATAGAAATAGACAGTGTCACCCGAGTAAAATGTTGCTTCTCCACAATCGCCCTCTTCCAGCCATACCTTCACCCATGTAGCCCTCACATTACCCATGAAGAGGCCAAGTACGAGGAGCAGGATTATTATTTTCTTCATATGTTATATAAGAAATCCTATCTTTATATATCTTCTCAGGAAGAGAGAAAACCTTTAACTCATAATTAGACACTGAAAATAAACTTATTGTTTTCATGTATAAGTAAGCCTTTTTCTTGGTGGTCTTATCATATCTTCAGAAAAATTTTTAAAAGAAATGTATTAAATAAAATTATTCCACTGATAAAAAGGAGGAAAGGATATGTCAGAGAAAGTTATAGAAGTTCAGGATCTCGTAAAGGTTTATAAGGACGTCACAGCGGTAGATAAAATATCCTTTGATGTTTATCAGGGTGAAATATTCTCGCTTGTGGGACCCAACGGGGCAGGAAAGACAACTACTGTGGAGATACTGGAATGTCTGAGAAATCCCACTGAAGGGGATGCAAAGGTACTTGGATTTGATGTGAGAAAAGATGAAAAAGAGATAAAAAAGAGGATAGGGGTAATGCCTCAGGAGTTCAATGCTTTTGAACGTCTTACTGTAAAGGAAAATGTGGAGCTTATAGCAAAGATATATGGAGTAAAACCAGATATTGAGAATATACTCAGGGAACTCGGAGTATGGGAGGCTAAGAACAGACAGTTCCATAAACTCTCAGGAGGTATGCAGAGACGTGTCGGCATATGCATGGCTTTGGCCAGTGACCCCGAGCTGTTATTTCTTGATGAGCCCACAACAGGTTTAGACCCACAGGCAAGAAAGGAAACATGGGAAGTGATAAGAACACTCAAAAAAATGGGTAAGACTGTATTTCTCACATCCCACTATATGGAGGAAGTGGAGCGGCTCTGTGATAGAGCAGGAGTGATGGTAAAGGGAAAGCTCATAGCTACAGATAAGATCCGTAACCTCATCTCAAAGTATGGAGGAGGAATAAAAGTGAGTGTAGAAGGAAGAAACATAGAAAAAGCAGAAAAAATGTTAAAGAGTTTTACAGAAAAAGTCTTACATGAGAAGAATACCGTGATAGGTAAGTTTAAAACGAGAGAAGAAGCTAGCAAAGCCCTAGCACAGCTTTATCAGTTAAGTGATGGATATAAAATAGAGATAACAGAAGGAGGCATGGATGATGTTTTCTCGCAGCTGACAGGTGGAAGAGTTGATGACAGGGGTGAGTTAATATGAGAAGTATTATACCGGTATTTACAGCACTTATAAAGGGATGGCTGAGAACAAAAACAGGTATTTTCTTCTCGTTCTTATTTCCTCTGATGCTTTTGCTGCTCTTCGGGACAATATTCGGTGGAACAGGAACTCAAAAATATACGCTCTTTATTCAGAACTTTGATCTTGAAGATGGAAAACAGACTGAACTCTCTGAAGCTTTCATAAACGCTTTAGAATCAACGAACATTTTTGAGATAAGAAAACTCGATCCTGAGATCGATATCAATACCTATGTGAAGGAAAATCCATCTTTTGAGTACAACTACAGAATACTGAAGATCCCAAAGGGATTTGAAAAGAAACTATATGAAAAAAGTATGACAATAAGATTAAACATTATTCTCAGTACCTTCTCAGATTTTGAGAAGTATTCTGGAAGTATGAATCCAGATGACCTGAAAGCCATGAGGGAGGGAAAAGAAAAACTCACCCAGCTTATGGAAAATCTTCCAGCCTCTGAAAGCGTTGAGTTAATATTCCTGGCAGAGGAAAACGATATGTCCGCTATGGCTGTGGAGGGCATAATTGAGAGTGTTATCAACGCATTTAATAACAGGCTCATAGGTGTTGAGGAACAGGCAATGACCATCACAGCAGAACCTCTCGCTGAGAAAAATATGACCCCTGGGGATTATTATCTCCCGGGATATATAGCAGCTTTTATAATGACAAATGGAGTTATTGGAGCAACGGCAACAATATCTGAACTGAGAAGAAATGGAACTGTAAAAAGGCTGGCGGCAACTCCACTCTCCAAGAGTTCCTGGATACTCAGTAATATACTCCAGCAGACAACGCTTGCGTTTATGCTCACAGCTGTAATGGTGATATTTGGATGGATCATCTTTGATGTTCATGCACTCCCGAACATCTATGCGATCTTACTCATATTCATGGGAGCTGTCACGTTTTCCAGCATAGGGATGATACTCGGTGGTGTGATAAAGGATGTGGAGGCTGCATCGGGAGCAGGTAATGCCATAGCATTTCCCATGATGTTTTTGTCAGGTGCTTTCTGGCCTATTGAGATGATGCCCGGATATCTCCAGACGATAGCAAAGTTTCTTCCTCTCTACTACTTCCATGAAGGTCTCAGGAGTATCATGATAATGGACAATCCATCGGGAGCATCCCTATCATTTCTGATCATGGGTGTACTGGCGGTGGTGTTCATTGTTATAGCAACGAAGGTGACGAGATGGAAGGAGCTATAACAGTAAAAAATAAAAGGAAAACAATGATACTGTTATCATGATAAAAGGTAAAGCCTTCAAATATGGAGATAACATAAACACAGACGTTATATATCCAGGGAAGTATGTCTATACAATAATGGATCCGGAGGAGATGGCAAAACATGCACTGGAAGATTTAGATCCAGATTTTGTAAAAAATGTTGAAAAGGGAGATATAATCGTCGCAGGTAAAAACTTTGGTTGTGGATCATCAAGAGAACAGGCAGTTACATCTCTGAAGTATGCAGGCGTATCGGCTATAATAGCAAAATCCTTTGCAAGGATATATTACAGAAACTGCATAAACAATGGATTGATACCTGTGATATGTAAGGAAGCATCTGATTATATAAACTCAGGAGATACTGTAAGTATAGATGTTCTGAAGGGAAAGATCTCTGTGAATAATAAGGAGTTCAGTTTTGTGCCTTTCAGCAGTTTTATAATGGAGATTATAGATAGTGGAGGTCTTTTAGAGTATACAAAAAAGGTGATAAAAAATGTATAAAATAGCCTGGTTGCCTGGAGACGGCATAGGTAAGGATGTCACAGATGCTGTAAAGATCGTGCTTGACGGGATCGAGTTCAATGCAGAGCTTATACATGGAGATATAGGATGGAAGTTCTGGAAATCCGAGGGAAATCCGCTTCCAGATAGAACAATAGAGCTTCTGAGAAAGTGTGATTGTGCATACTTCGGAGCCATAACATCAAAACCGAAGGAAGAGGCTCAGAAAGAGCTGAATCCCGAACTCAGAAAAGAGGGAATTCAGTACTTCTCACCCATAGTGAAGCTGAGACAGTTATTTGATCTGTATGTGAATATGAGACCATGCAAAGCATACCCCGGAAATCCATTGAACTACAGGGACGATATAGATCTTGTTATCTTCAGAGAGAACACAGAAGGGTTGTACTCTGGTATAGAGTATCATCCTGTTCCTGAGAGGGTTTTTAATGCTCTGATGGAGACGCATCCAAAGATGGAGAGGTTTAAAAATGTCCCCTTAGAGGATATGGCTATATCCACAAGAATATTCACAAGAAAGGGATGCAGAAGAATTCTCAAAAAGGCTTTTGAGTATGCTGATAAATTTAACAGAAAATCCGTCACAGTCGTTGAAAAACCAAATGTGATAAGAGAAACATCTGGATTGATGGTGAGAGAGGCGAGAGAGATAGCAAAGGATTATCCCGATATAGAACTGTGGGAAACAAATGTGGATGCGATGGCGATGTGGCTTATCAAAAATCCTCAGGATTACAGTGTCCTCGTTTCCTCAAATATGTTTGGAGATATAATCTCAGATGAAGCTGCTCAGCTGATTGGCGGTCTGGGATTTGCCTGTTCAGGAAATATAGGGGATAAGTTTGCAGTATTTGAACCCACACATGGATCCGCACCGAAATATGCTGGAAAGTATGTTGTGAATCCAATGGCAGCGATCCTGGCAGCGAAGATGATGCTTGACTGGCTCGGAGAGATCGAACTTGCAAAAAAACTTGAAGATGCTG
>Ga0190304_1000061_pt1 | contig 46223 bp, 34 predicted proteins | sample 48700712_MG_FD_161670 | JGI IMG/M metagenome (GOLD analysis project Ga0190304, IMG submission 161670) | Hydrothermal vent sediment bacterial communities from Southern Trench, Guaymas Basin, Mexico - 4870-07-1--2_MG | ecosystem: Environmental > Aquatic > Marine > Hydrothermal vents > Sediment ...
AAGAAAATAATATTGAAAATAAATTTTCGTCAATACGGCTTACAAGCTGATTGTAAAAAACATTTTGCCATGCTGTTTCATCTGTAAATTGAACTGATGATTTATTTGTAAGATATTGATATATATTTCTTTGTAATGAAAGTTGATGTGCTGTGTCTGTTTTTCTAAACATTATTTTTAATATTTTTTAATATTAATTCAAAGATATAATAAATAATTCATTTAATCAACTGATATTTAATGTTTTATGTTCCATGTAGAACAAATTGTTGCATTATATCTATTTGATACTAAATATGTTACAAAATTGTTGACAGGTTTATATATTGTTGTATTTCAATGTGTTACAAAGTTGACTTATTAACATTTTAATAAAAAAAATTATTTTTTCAACTTGACTTATTCATATTTTATTTTTAATATATTTATAATATGAAGACTTTTTGGAGTGGACTCAACATTATGAGTTTTGTTTAGTGTGTATTTATCGTTTTGTTTTTATAAAATAAGAATAATTAGAAAAAATATTTACTTTTATATACTAATTATTAAGCTGAAATTTAAAAATAATTATTACTAACAAGCTGCTTTTTTATTCTTCGGTTAATTCTACAAGTAAGTTTCGGTAAGCCGAAAAAAGTTTCGATTTCGATACCATACCAATATATTTTGCATTGCTAACAACCGGAAGATTCCAAACTCCTGTTTCTTGGAATTTTTTTATTACCTCGTTCATCGAATCGTTTATCGATATATATGCAGGAGGTAAGTTCATTAAATTAATTACAAAAGTATTATCGTACATATCTTTATCAAACATAATTTCTCGAATATCGTTAAGGTTAATTATTCCTCTTAATATTCCATCATTATCTATTACCGGGAAAATATTTCTGTTCGATTTAGATATTATTTTTACTAAATTGCCTAAAGTTGCATTTACATTTATTGTTTTAAGGTCTTTTTCAATAATCGATTTTAGATTCATAAAATTAAGAACCGTTTTATCTTTATTGTGGGTGATAAGTTTGCCCCGTTTTGCCAGTTGAATTGTGAATATTGAGTTTGGTTCGAAATATCTTACAGTTATAAACGATATTGTGCTAGTAATCATTATGGGGACAATTAATTCATATCCTCGAGTTGTTTCGGCAATTAAGAATATTCCTGTTAATGGGGCATGTAAAACACCACTAATTAATCCCGACATGCCTACTAAAGTAAAATTACTTTCCGATACAAATAAATCTATTCCTAAAATGTTTAAAGTATGAGAAAATAGCATACCTGTAATTGCTCCTGTAAATAAAGTAGGGGCAATGATTCCTCCAATTCCTCCGCTACTTATTGTAAGTGATGTAGCAATAACTTTTGAGAATAATAAAATTAAAAAGAATAAAAAGAATAATAATGTATTCTGAGCTATGTTTATGCCGTAATTAGTGCCGATTATATCAGAAAAATTACCGGCAAAAATCATCTTAATAATATTATATCCTTCTCCATATAATTGAGGAAATAGAAATAACATTATTCCTAATATTCCTCCACCAATAATTAACTTTTTAAATTCGGAATATTTTGATAGTAGGTTATCTGTTTTTAAAAATGCGCGAGTAAAGTAAACCGATATTAACCCAGATATTAATCCTAATAAAACATAAAATATTGTGTGAGAAACTACATATGGGTCGCGTAGAGTAAATTCAAATAATATGTCATCGTGAAAAAACACATTAACTATTGCTCCACTTATAGATGCAAGAAGAAGAGGAATTAAAGAAAATCGAGTTAAATCTATTAATAAAACCTCAATAGCAAAAACTATTGCAGCTACCGGAGTATGAAAAATTGCGGAAATAGCACCAGCAGTACCACAGGCTAATAGTAAGGTTACTTCCTTATAATTAAGTTTGAATAATCGTGCAATATTAGACCCAATTGCCGAACCTGAAGATATAATAGGGGATTCTAGTCCTATTGAACCTCCAAAACCGGCAGTTAATATTCCTCCAATAATCGAAGAAAAAATTTTATGGGTTTTCATTAAGCTGTTTTTACGCGAAATAGAATTTAAAATAGATGCTATGCTATGTTTAACTTTATCGTGAATTATAAATTTTTTAAATAAAAGTGTTAAGGTTATACCTATAATTGGATAGATAAAAATCATAAAATTATATTCCGTGAAGCCTTTTTCTTTAAGTAATAAATTTTGTATATAAAATACGGAAGTTTTTAATATCAGTGCGGCAATACCACTCGATAAACCAACTATCATACTTAGTAGTAAAAAAAAATATCTTTTTTTTAGATGTTTTTCTTGCCATTGAATAATTTGTAATACTATATCTTTATATTTAAGCATTATTGGAAATAATAAATAAATATATAAACTATAAATATACAAAAAAAAGAATATTAATGTAAATTAGGTGTAATTATTATAAAAGTATTATCGTAATAGTTGTAATGAAAAATTGAAATAATTAATCTTCAGAGAATTCTTTTAGTAATTTTCTATAAGCCGAAAAAACATTTGCTCTTGAAACAAAGCCAATATATTTCCCATTCTCTATAACAGGTAGGTTATAATGCTTAGAAATTTGAAATTTTTTTGCAACTTCTTCCATCGATTCTTTTGGACAAACTGCCGGTGTTGGCATATACATTAGTTCATCGACATGAATTTTTTCGTATAGTTCGGGTTTAAATATAATATGTCGCACGTCGTTAATAAATACTATGCCATATAAATTATTATGCTTGTCGACAACAGGTACTATGTTTCTGCACGATTTAGATATTACTTTTACTAAATTTCCTAAATTTGCATCTTTATTTATTGTTATAAAATTAGTTTCTATTACTTTTTCAACTGTCATTAATGATAATACTGCTCTATCTTTATCGTGAGTAAATAGTTCTCCACGTTTAGCTAAATGTTTTGTGTATATTGAGTGAGGCTCGAAATGAATAATAGTGATATATGATATTGTTGCTGTAATCATAAGAGGAATAAATAAACCATATCCTCCTGTAATTTCTGCAATAAGAAATATTCCTGTAAGAGGAGCATGCATAACGCCGGCCATTAATCCTCCCATACCAACTAGAGCAAAACTTCCTTCCGGTATTCCGATATTTGTAGTTGTATTTATAATACGAGATACTAAAAATCCGGTAAGTCCTCCAACAAATAATGTTGGAGCAAAAATTCCTCCAACTCCTCCTGTACTTGTAGTAATAGACATTGCAATAACTTTTAGAAAAAGAATTAATGTTAGATAGCCTAATAACATCCAGATACTATTTTCTATTCCAAAAAACAAATTGTTATTCATTAATTCATCTACATTTCCTTCAATAATTTTTTGTAATACTTCGTATCCTTCTCCATATAATGGTGGTAGTAAGTAAATTAAAGTGCCTAAAATAAGTCCTCCTATAATTATCTTTTTAATAGGATTAGAAATTATCTCAAATTTCGATTCTATAAACATTGTAGTTCTTGTAAAATATAGAGATATAAATCCTGCAACAACCCCTAAAATTATATAATATGGGATTTGGTTTAATTCAAAAGCTTGGATATTACAAGTTAACAAAAATCCTTTTCCCATAAAAAAATATGCCACTGTGGCGGCCGAAACAGCTGAAATTAGCAAAGGAACAATTGAAGACATTGTTAAATCGAGCATTAATACCTCAATAGAAAAAACAAGCCCTGTAAGTGGAGCATTAAATATTCCGGAAATTGCGCCTGAAGCACCACAAGCTAATAATAGTGTTATAGATTTGTAATTGAGACGAAAAAAACGACCAATATTTGAGCCAATAGAAGCACCTGTTAAAACAATGGGTGCTTCAGATCCTACCGAACCCCCAAAACCTATTGTTAAAGTGCTAGCTATTATTGATGAATAAGTGTTATGATGTTTAATTTTGCTATTTTTCTTCGATATAGCATATAATATTCGTGATACCCCATGTCCAATATTATCTTTAACAAAAAATCTAACAAATAAAACCGTAATAATAATACCAATTATAGGGAAAATAAAGTATCGGAAACTATGCAGATTGTAAGTAAAATTATTTGTAAGAAAATAATTTGTATAATGAATTAAATTTTTTAATAATATGGCAGCCAGTCCACTAAAAACTCCTGTTACGAAACTTAAAAAAAGAATAAATTGTCTTTCTTTTATATGTTTTACTCTCCAGATTATAAATTTACTTAAGAGTTTTGAGATATTCATGACGAGAATTAAAATTGCTTGTAAATATGTATGATAGAAAAAATTTATTGCTTAATAATTATTAAGAGAGTTGTCTTTTATATATGAAATTAATCATCAGAAAAATCTTTTATCATTTTTCTATATTTTGAAAATACATTTGCTCTAGAGATAAAACCTAAATATTTTCCATTTTCTAAAACGGGTAAATTATAATGATTTGTATTTTGAAATTTTTTCGCAACGTCTTCCATCGATTCTTTTGGACTTACAATTGGAGAAGGCATATACATTAGTTCATTTACAAATGTATTGTCGTATAATTCTCGATTAAACATAATATGACGTATATCATTAATAAAAACAATGCCGTGTAAATTATTTTTACTATCGGTTACAGGAAAAATGTTTCTGCTTGATTTTGAAATTACCTTTACTAGTTCTCCTAAACTTGCATCTTTACTAATAGTTAAAAAATTTGTTTCTATAAGTTTGTCAACAGTCATAATCGATAGAACAACTTTATCTTTATCGTGAGTAAATAGTTCTCCTCTACGTGCCAGTTGATATGTGTAAACCGAATGAGTTTCGAAAAGTCTGATTGTTGCATATGAAATAGACGCTACAATCATTAATGGTATAATTAGAGCATAACTTCCTGTTGTTTCTGCTATCAAGAAAATTGCAGTTAGTGGAGCATGTAAAACTCCTGCAATTAATCCGGCCATTCCGACAAGAGTATAATTGCTAAATGATAATGATTTTATGCCAAAATAATTAAATATTTTTGCAAATAAGAATCCTGTATTTGCTCCGATAAACAAGGTCGGAGCAAAAATCCCACCAACTCCTCCTGCACTAAAAGTTAAGGATGTTGCTACAACTTTTAGAAGTATTACAATTAAGAATAAGCCAAAGACGATAAAAATACTATCTTGAAAAGAATAAAAAATACTGTTATTGAATAAATAGCTATAATCTCCGTGTAAAGCTAGGTTTATTGCATTATATCCTTCGCCATATAATGAAGGAAAAAGAAAAATTAGTAATCCCAAAATTGATGAAGCAATAAACCATTTTGTAAAACGATTATTTATTCTATCGAAGATCTTTTGAAAATATTTGAAACTTCGTGCAAAATAAACAGAAATAAATCCTGCGATAATTCCGATTAGTATGTAAAAAGGAATTTCTGTGATTAAAAATTTATCAATTACTTGAACAGGGATAAGAACATCCATTCCTAAAAATAGATATGAAGTAATTGCGGCAGAAACAGAAGCAAATAAGAGAGGGAGTAATGATCGTAATGTTAAATCTAACATTAATACTTCTAGAACAAAAACTATAGCTGCAATGGGGGCTTTAAAGATTGCCGACATAGCCCCGGTTGCGGCACATGCAAGTAAAAGTGTTACTTGTCGGTAGTTTAAATGAAAATATTTGCCGAGATTCGAGCCCCAAGCTGCTCCGGTTGCAACCGATGGACCCTCTAATCCAACTGAACCACCAAATCCTACTGTTAATGCACTGGTAATAATAGACGAAAACATATTATGCCTTGCAATCTTACCATTGTTTTTCGAAATCGCATATAATGTTACCGGAATACCATGACCAACAGGACGTTTTAATATAAATTTTACAAATATTACTGTTATTAATATTCCAATAGCAGGTAAAGCAAAATATATATAATTTTGATATTCTTTAATTAAACCATGATGTAGAAGAGAATGGATAAAAAAAACTGATTTTTTAATTAATACTGCCGATATTCCTGATAAAATACCAACTATTGTACTTAAAAAAAGCATGAATTTTTTGTCTTCTATATGACGAATTCGCCATATTAATAATTTTCTAAAAATATTATTTACTTTCATGCTTTTCTATTTTTATATTTTTATATTTTATATTTTTAATTCATCACCAAATTATAGAATATATATATTCTTAGAATTTTAGTCGTTTTTAGTAAAAATTAAATTGTCTAAATAGTAAATATCTACTAATAAAAAGATGAATTACTCGATTTTTTGTAGGTTTGTCGAATATTATTACTAATAAAATTAGAATTTAAATAATTACCCATTTATAATGCAAATGTAATATTTAGAATAATATATTTTTAAAAAGATTTAAAAAAAATAGAATGATTATTAATATGTAAAATTTTATAATGATAAAGATTAAAAAATGTATTCTTGAAAATGGCTTAATAGTATTATTTCATAAAGATATTTCTACAAATTTAGTGGCTTTTAATTTGCTATATAAAGTAGGTTCAAAAAATGAAGATTCAGAAAAAACAGGATTTGCGCATTTGTTCGAACATCTTATGTTTGAAGGGTCAAAAAATATTGCATCTTACGACGAACCATTGCAAATAGTTGGCGGAGAAAATAATGCTTTCACAAATAACGATATTACAAACTATTATATAACAATACCAAAAGAAAATTTAGAAACAGCTTTTTGGCTTGAATCCGATAGGATGCTGGAACTAAATTTCTCGGAAAAGAAACTAGAAGTGCAGAAAAATGTTGTAATTGAAGAATTTAATCAGAGATATCTTAATCAACCTTATGGTGATGTGTCTTTATTATTAAAACCGTTAGCATATAAAAGTCATCCATATAAATGGGCTACAATAGGGAAAGATACAGAGCATATAAGGAGAGCATCTTTAAGCGATGTTAAAAAGTTTTTTTATTCTCATTATGCTCCCAATAACGCTATATTATCGATTTGCGGAAATGTTTCCTTTGAGCTTGTTAAAGAATTAAGTGAAAAATGGTTTGGAGAAATACAAGCTAGAGTAATCGGCAATAAGACTATTGTAAAAGAACCTATGCAAATTAAACATCGGGAGAAAACAGTTTATCGCGAGGTTCCTTATGATGCCATATATAAAGCATATCATATGAGTAAAAGAAATACCGATGAGTATTTTATTTGCGATGTGATTTCTGATATTCTTTCTAATGGCAAATCTTCGCGATTATATCAGATACTTGTGAAAGAAAAACAGCTATTTAGCGAAATAAATGCATCTATTACCGGTGATGTAGATGAAGGCTTATTTATTTTTTCTGGAAAAGTAATGCAAAATATCGATGTGATTGATGCAGAAAAAGAATTGCTGATTGAGATAGAAAGATGTAAAAATGAGACTGTTAGTGAATATGAATTGGAAAAAGTTAAAAATAAGTTTGAAAGTATTCGTCAATTTTCTGAAACTAGTATATTAAATAAAGCTATGGATATTGCTTTTTCAGAATTACTTGGTAATGCCGAATTTATTAATACTGAGATTAGACGATACAGAAGTGTGTCGGCGCAAGAAATAATAAATGTTGCAAATATTATCTTTAACAAGAATAATTGCTCAACTTTGTATTATCTCTCAAAAAAGAATAGTTAATGATGAATGTAAATAGAAAAATACAGCCTAAATACGAGTTAATAAATACTATAAATATTCCTCCTGTAGAAGCAATAAAATTAGATAATAATATTTCTGTTGCTTCAATTAATGCTGGCATGCAAGATATTATTAAACTTGATTTATTGTTTTATGCCGGCGATTGGATGCAGAAAAAAACATTAGTGGCAGGCTTTACAAACGAAATGTTAAAAGAAGGAACAACAAAATATCCCTCGTCTCAAATTTCGGAGAAATTAGACTTTTATGGAGCATTCTTACATCAAACAATATCAAAAGATTTTGCTCAGCTTACTCTTTTTACTCTGAAGAAATTTTTTCAAGAGACAATAATAATTTTTGAAGATATAATTAAAAATCCAAGTTTCTCAATCGACGAATTTGTGAAATTTGTAAATAAGGAAAAACAGTATTTCCAAATAGAACAATCAAAAGTATCTAATTTGTCGAGAGAAAAGTTTTTTGAACAAATATTCGGACAACAAAATCCGTACGGTAAAATTGAAAAATTATCCGATTTCGATAATGTTACTGTTGATGACTTGAAAAAATTTCATGCAAAATATTATAATGCGAATAATTGTAAAATTATTATATCGGGGAAAGTAGAATTAAACGATATTGCCATTCTTAACAATGCTTTTGGGGGAAAAGATTGGATAACAAAAGAGAAAATAGAATTGCCAGATTACGAATTGTCTCAGGCAAGTTCTGATATAACAATTGTAAATAAAAAAGATGCAGTACAATCGGCAATATATATAGGAAAGAAAATTATTAATAAAAGAAACGACGATTATATTAAATTGCAAGTAACAAATACCGTTCTTGGAGGATATTTTGGCTCACGATTAATGAAAGTACTACGTGAAAATAAGGGATATACATATGGAATATCATCTATATTAATGTCTTATCAAAATGCCGGAGTGTTTTTTATAGTAACAGAAGTGGGAGCAGATAATACAAAAAATGCAGTTGATAATATTTTAACAGAAATTAGTAAATTACGCAACGAGTTAGTTCCTGTTGACGAATTAAATCTTGTGAAAAATTATTTATTAGGAAGTGTTCTTAGGATGTTTGACGGACCTTTTGCAATATCTACTGCATATAAATCGTTAATAGAATTTAATATGGATATTGAATATTACAAAAAAACAATTAAGATTATTAAAAATATTTCATCAGAAGAAATTAAGTATATTGCTAACAAATATTTAAATGAACAAACTATGGTAAAAGTTGTTGCAGGAAAATATTAAAATTTAAACTAAAAATGCGATATTTTATTTTAGGTATATTAATATTTGTTTTTACTGGGAGTTTATATGCCCAAGAAACACCTAATTCTCCAATATTAAAAAATGTTAGCGTAATTCACGGAACAGGAAATGTGGAAATTATATGGGAACTTACCGACTCGGCAGACTTAATAATCTATAGAGATAATATAGAAAGTAATTCATATTACCCTATAGATACAATATTTAACACAAATATAAATTCTTATACCGATAATAGTGCTAATGCCGATGTCGGACCACGTTCGTATAGAATAGCTGCAGATATTGCGTCAAATACTAGTGCAAAAACCGAAGCGTTTAATACTATTTATACAATATGTGTACACGACTCTTGTGCTCGTAAAATAGTAATTTCTTGGACAAAATATATTAATAATTGGTTTGCTGGAGATAATATTGAAATAAAACAATATGATATTTATAAGAATATAAATAATAATGGTTTTATTTATTTAGCAACAACTAATGAAATTAATTATTCTGATAATAATATTGAAGAAAATACCAATTATCAATATTATATCGAAGCTGTATTGTTGGACGATAACAATATAAAATCAAAATCAAATAGTACTAGTAAATTTACACATGTCTTACAAAGTCCCGATTTTATTCATTCCGATTATATAAAAGCAATAAATAACAATTTAGAGTTAGGTTTTTCGATTGCAGAAAATTCTGAGTTGAAAAAATATAAATTATTGAGAGCTTTTGATAAGACTGGTTTATATGATACTATTGAATCGATTTCTACAGAAGAAAATAATATAATTTTTTTCGATAATAATATTATGGTCGATGAAGATATTTATTATTATAAACTAGTTGCTTTAGATGGTTGTAATTTAATAACAACAAGCTCCGATACGATAAATAATATGGTGTTACAAGTAACTAACAGCAACTTTGTTAATAATCTTTCGTGGAACAAATTTAAAGATACATCTAATAAAAATATCAAATACGAGATATATAGAAGTATTGGAACAGAAATTCCGGAATTGATAGATGTTGTTTTTAATAAAGAAAATTTTAATGATGATATCTCTAATTTTCAAGGACAACAAAAAAGTGGGAAATTTTGCTATTCTGTTAGAGCTTACGAAGAAGGATATCAGAATATTTATAGCGAATCGAATATCTCGTGTGTATATTATAAACCTAAAGTTTTTGTTCCAAATGCATTTACTCCAAACGATGATGGAACAAATGATAGCTTCGAAATATTTTTTTCATTCTTGCCAATAGATTATAATCTTACCATATATAATAGGTGGGGAAATATTGTTTTTGAAACACATAACCCACAAGAAATGTGGAATGGAAGAACATCAGGAAATAAAAAAGCAAAATCGGGAACATATATTTATTATCTTAAAATAAAAACTCCGAAGAATAAAATTGTAGAAAAAAAGGGGAACATAACAGTCTTCTATCCGTAAGTTATTAAATAAATTAATTATCTTTAAATTTATTTTCTAGTAAGCAATTGTTAATCTCTATTTATTTTAAGTCATCGTATTACGAATAAACCATGTCAAAATCAGAAGAAGATAAATATATTCAAGCTCTGTTCGACGATTTACTTTTAAGTTGTTCGAGAAAACTTAATGATGACGATAAAGCCCTAATAACTAAGGCATTTAATCTTGCTAACGAAGCTCATAAAGGAATAAGACGAAAATCAGGAGAGCCTTATATTGTTCATCCTATTGCAGTTGCAAAAATTGTAACACAAGAAATTGGACTAGGACCAACTTCGGTAGTATGTGCTTTGATTCACGATGTTGTAGAAGATAGCGATTATACTATAGACGATATAAAATATCTTTTCGGAGAGAAAATAGCAATAATAATTGATGGCTTAACTAAAATTTCCGATGTCTTCGATAAAGAATTATCATTACAGATAAAGAACTTTCGTAAAATATTATTAACTCTTTCCGATGATGTTAGAGTAATACTGATAAAACTTGCCGACAGATTGCATAATATGCGAACATTGGAATCGATGCCCTTAAATAAGCAGCTTAAAATTGCAGGAGAAACAATTTATATTTATGCCCCACTAGCTCATCGTTTGGGGTTATATGCAATAAAAACAGAACTTGAAGACCTTAGTATAAAATTTCGACACCCTCAAGCATATAAAGATATTACATCAAAAATTAAAGATAATGTAATTAAACGTCAATTAGAAATAAATAGATTTTCATTACCGATAATTCAAAAATTAGAATTGAATAATATCGATTTTGATATTGCCGGTCGACCAAAATCTACATATTCTATTTGGCAGAAAATGCAGAAAAAAAATATTTCTTTCGACGAAGTGTACGATTTAATGGCAATTAGAGTTGTGTTTAAGTCAAATAATAAAGAATCGGAAAAAGCACAATGTTGGAAAATATATTCGTTAATTACAGAAATTTATACTCCCAAACCGGAACGAATACGCGACTGGATAAGTTCACCAAAACCAAACGGATATGAAGCTCTTCATGTTACAGTTATGGGTCCTATGGGAAAATGGGTAGAAGTGCAGATTCGCTCCGAGAGAATGGACGAGATAGCCGAACGTGGTTTTGCAGCTCATTGGAAATATAAGGGTAATGATTCTCAAGAAAGCGAATTTGATAAGTGGATAAAAAAAATTCGCGAAATGTTGGAAAACCAGAATTCTGATGCTCTTGAATTTTTCGATGAATTTAAAATGAATATTTTCTCTTCAGAAATAATGGTATTTACTCCGAAAGGAAAATTAGTAAATCTTCCAAATCAGGCAACAGCTCTCGACTTTGCCTACGAAATACATACAGAAATTGGCAATAAGGCTATAGGAGCTAAGGTAAATCATAAATTAGTTCCATTAAATTTTGTATTATCTAGTGGCGATCAAATAGAGATTATTACATCTAATAAAAAAAGAATTCAACGAGAATGGCAGAATTATGTTATTACTGCAAAAGCCCGATCGTGTATTGTTAAAGGAATTAAAGCAGAAACTAAAAATAGAATAGAAAAAGGAAGAAAACTTCTAGAAGAAAAATTAAATGAGTATAAAATAAAACTTAGTGCAAGGGTATTTAGAAAGATGCTTCCTGCATACGAGGTTAATAGTAAAGATGAATTATATAGTAAAATAGGAAGTGGATTAATAGAATTAAATAATCTGAAAAAGATAATTAAAAAGAATACACGAAATAAATTTATTAAATATTGGAGTTTACAAATTTCAAAATCACAGACAAATAAGCAGGAAGTTGCTCTTAAATTGGAAAAAAAAATAAATTACAAAAATAAATTTGTTATAGACGAAGTTGAAAACGAATCTAATTATAGAATAGCAAAATGTTGTAACCCTATTCCGGGAGATGCTGTTGTTGGATATAAAAATAGTGCAGATGAGCTTGTTATTATTCATAAGTCCGATTGTTCGGAAGCAATTAAATTAATGTCAAGCGATGGGAATCATGTGCTTTCGGTTAATTGGAAATCGCATAAAATATTATCGTTTCTTTCTAAGCTTCAAGTTGATGGTATTGATAGAATAGGAATAATTAAAGATATTACAAAAATTATTTCTGAAGTATTAAGTGTAAATATTCGAATGATTCATATCGAAACTTATGATGGTATTTTCGAAGGAACAATAGAGTTATATGTACATAGTGTTGCCGACCTTAATAACTTAATAATGAATCTTGGAAAAATAAAAGGAGTAAACCTAGTAAAACGAATCGAAAATGTAAAATATTAACTGATTTTTACCCTTTTGTTCTTCAATTAATTTTTATTTATACTCAAAAGAATACATTTAAACTAAAAATTTTACTTCGTAGTGCATGCTATTAACATTTTTTAAATGACAATAACTTATTTTAATTCATCTGAAAATTAGCATATTACTCCGATATATCAATTATTTGAATAGTTTTTAATAATTATACTTTTATAATTTTTATTAACTTTGCAATTTGAAATTTAAAAATATATATGACACAGGGATTAAGTGATAAACCAATATATTCGCAAAATGTAATAGAATTTGTTACAGTTGCTAACGAATATTGTAAATTTGTAGAGAACGCTACGAGATTTAGCAAGAAAGATTTTTTGCTAAAAGCTCAAACATTATTACCTTTATTATATTTGAAAACAGTGTTATTGCCATCCTTAGACTCTGTAAATGATCAAGAAAACGAGAAATTTGTTAATGAAAATATCTGGAGTCAGATTTATAATATTGTAAAAACAAAATTAGGCTATCATGATGAATATCATGAAATATTCGATCCTCTGACAAAGGAACAAGAAATGATGAGTATGGCTAGTATTTCCGATAATTTTGCCGATATATATCAAGACCTGAAAAATATGATTAGTATTTTTAGTATTGGTAACGAAGAAATGATGAATGATAGTGTTTGGGAATGCAAAATGAATTTTGAAGAATTCTGGGGACAGAAATTAGTAAATGCTATAAGGGCAATACACATTATTATTAATAACAACGATAATTTAGACGACGAAACCGAAGAAACAGAAAATGATGTTGATATGAATAATATCGATACAAGCGGATGGATATTATCGAAGAAACAGTCAGAGTATAATGAAGAATAATATGTTTGTATCTAAAATATCGAATGAGGAAATATCGAAACTACCATTAACAAAATTCTCAGGTAAAACACTAATAATCGATAGTGAAGAAAAACTTCAAAAATATTTACCTCTATTAGAAAACGAAAAAATACTCGGTTTCGACACCGAAACACGACCATCGTTTAAAAAAGGCAGAGTTAACAGTATGGCGTTATTGCAATTATCGTCATTAAGTTATGCATTTCTGATACGATTAAATACTATTGGTTTACCAAATCCGATTGCAAAAATATTAGCCGATAAAAATATAACAAAAATTGGAGTAGCAATAAATGATGATATTAAAGGCTTAAGAAAATTAAATAAGTTTGAATCTAATGGATTTGTCGATCTTCAAAACATTGTAAGTAATTACAATATAGAGAATAAGGGACTAAAAAAACTAGCCGGAATTATTTTGAAAAAGCGAATCTCAAAATCACAACAATTGTCAAATTGGGAAGCAAAAGAATTATCGGAAGCGCAAAAAAATTATGCAGCTACAGATGCTTGGGTATGTATAAAAATATTTAACGAACTTAAAAAATATTAAAGTGAGTAACATCTAGAAATGATTATTCATTTTTAGAATCTATTTATTGTTACTTAAGGTTTAATTTACTGTGATTAAAGATGAAAATCTTATTCTATTTTATTACTTTTACATAATATTTTTTAATAAATACTTAAATAATAATGAAAAACTATATTCTTCTAACAATTTTTATATTTTTAACATTAATAGTTAAATTATATGCCCAATCTATATATCCTGTAGGAGAATATGAACAGTTAGGTAAAGTTGAATTTTCTAATCTTGAAGTTAAAAATAATATTTTATATTTTCCTTTAGGCGAATTAGGTTTGCAGATATTAGATGTTGCTAATCATCAAAATATTACGCAAATAGCATTATATAGAGAATTTGAGTGGCGAGAGAAAAAGAAAGTCTTTGGTTCGGCGTATTGTGTAAATATTAAAGGAGATTCTTTATTTCTTGCATATGGCGAATTAGGACTAAAAATATTAAATATTTCCGATCCATCAATGCCTTTTGTCTTAGGTACATATTATCGATATCAAGATGTTTATACTTGCGAATTATATAAGAATTTTGCCTTTCTCGGTTTAAAAAATATGGGTTTCGAGATAGTTGATTTTAGTAATATCGATAATATCGATATGGTATCGAGAAATAATGTTAAAGATTTTAAAGTTGAGAATTTGCAAGTAAGACCACCATTTGTTTTGATGACAGGTGGCTATAGAGGTATATTAATTTATCAGTTTACTGATCCTTTTACAAAATTTAAAGTAAAAGGATTTCCTAAAGAATATCATCCGAATAACGAAGCAAATAAATTGATTGTTAAGGGTAATATTGGGTATCTGGCGAACGATTATGCAGGATTAACAATTCTAAATCTTGGGCTTCCATTATACCCTGTTAAAATGTCGAATATCAAAACCGAGGGAAAGGCAAAAGATATATGTTTAAATAAAAATTATGCCTATGTGTCGAGTGGAAAAGCTATTGAAGTATTCGATATTAGTAACAAAGAAAATCCGGTAAAGGTATTTGAATATAAAGAAAAGAAAAAGAAATTTAAAAATATTGCTATTGATGGAAATTATCTATATGCCAGTTATAAACAATCTTTAAGGAAGTATGGAATAATAGTATTTCAAATAGAATAGCATATTGTAATAGGAGAAATGTAGTTAATAAGACTCGAAACCTAAGAAATATTTGTTTTTAGAGTTGACGATATTTTAACAATTTGTAACAATTTTAATTTAAAAAATATTTTTAAGATGTCATTTATTAAAGATAAAATTGCGTCAGAAGGTTTAACTTTCGATGATGTATTATTAATTCCACGATATTCAGAAGTTTTACCAAGAAATGTAGATGTTTCTACTCAGTTCTCAAGAAATATTAAGCTAAATATTCCAATTGTATCAGCAGCAATGGACACTGTTACAGAATCAAAATTAGCTATTGCTATTGCTCGAGAAGGAGGAATTGGGGTTATTCATAAGAATATGAGCATCGAAGAGCAAGCACGACAAGTAAAAACTGTAAAAAGGGCAGAGAATGGAATGATTTACGACCCAATAACAATAACAGCTGACGACACAGTAGAAAATGCCCTTAAATTAATGAAAGAATATAAAATAGGGGGTATTCCTGTTGTTGATGAAAATAGATATCTTGTTGGTATTGTTACAAATAGAGACTTGCGTTTCGAAAAAGAATACAAAAAAGAGATTGGTGATGTAATGACTAAAGAAAATATAATTACAACATCTAAATCTATCGATCTCGAACAAGCAACAGATATACTTCAACGTTATAAAATAGAAAAATTACCTGTTGTTGATGAAGAAAATAAATTAATAGGATTATTAACATATAAGGATATTACAAAGGTAAAGGATAATCCATTAGCATGTAAAGATAATAAAGGACGTTTATGTGTTGCTGCCGGTGTAGGAGTTACTGTCGATACTTTCGAAAGAGTCGAAGCATTAGTTAAGGCAGGAGTCGATGCAATAGTTATAGATACAGCTCACGGACATTCATATGGTGTTATTGAGAAATTGAAAGAAGTAAAGAAAAAATTTAAAGATATAGATGTAGTGGTTGGTAATATTGGAACCGCTGAAGCTGCACGAGCACTGGTTGATGCAGGTGCAGATGCAGTAAAAGTAGGAATTGGACCGGGATCAATATGTACAACTAGAGTTATTGCAGGCGTTGGAATGCCTCAATTAACAGCTATATATAATGTGGCTAAAGAATTAAAAGACTCCGGAGTTCCTGTTATTGGTGATGGAGGATTAAGATACTCAGGTGATTTGGTGAAGGCTATTGCTGCCGGAGCAGATTCGGTAATGGCTGGTTCGTTATTTGCAGGAGTTGAAGAATCTCCTGGTGAAACAATTATATATAATGCTAGAAAATTTAAAGCTTATAGAGGTATGGGGTCAGTCGAAGCAATGAATGATGGCTCTAAAGATAGATATTTTCAAGATGTAGAAGATGATATTAATAAACTCGTCCCCGAAGGAATTGCTGCCAGAGTGCCGTTTAAAGGTAACTTGAAGGAAGTAGTTTATCAATTAGTTGGCGGAATTAGGGCAGGTATGGGATATTGTGGAGCTCATAATATTACAGAACTTATGAGTGCAAAATTTGTACGAATAACAAATGCCGGAGTTAACGAAAGTCATCCTCACGATGTTGATATTACTCGTGAAGCACCTAATTATAGTAGATAAAATTATAAAAAAGTATTATTGTTATTATTATCGAAATTTTAAGAACTTAAGAAATAACAAATGAAAAAAATATTATTATCGTTTTTATCGCTTCTTTTATTCTCGGGATTATTTGCACAGAGCAATATATTATTGACTATTGCAGATAAAAAAATCGAAAAAGAAGAATTTGAAAGAATATATCAGAAAAATAAAAAGAATTTTTCAACCGGAGAAATTGTCTCAGTCGAAAAATATTTAGATATGTTTATTAAGTTTAAGCTTAAAGTTATTGAGGCTGAGTCGCTTGGTTTAGATACTTCAAGTGCTTTTAAAAAGGAATTAAACGGTTATAGAAAACAACTGATAAAACCATATTTTGTTGATAATAAATGTAAAAAAGAATTAATAGATAGCGCTTATAAACGTTCACTATACGAAGTAAGAGCAAAGCATATTTTAATAAAATTATCTCCAGATGCAAACGCAGAAGATACTGCTTTTGCGTATAAAAAAGCTTTAGAAATACGAAGGAGAATATTAAATGGGGAACCGTTTTCAGTAGTAGCAAAGGGTAGCTCAGACGATCCTTCAGTACGAAATAATGGTGGAGACTTGGGGTATTTTACTGTATTTCAAATGGTATATCCATTCGAAGATGCTGCCTATAATCTTAATTTGGGGGAAATAAGTTACCCCGTTCGTACAAAATTCGGCTATCATATTATTCAAACTATTGATAAACGAAAAACTAAAGGACAAGTTAAGGTAGCACATATAATGCTTACTTTACCTAAAGGAATTTCTGAAGAAAAAGCTAACGAAAAAGAAAAACTGATTAAGCAAATTTATCATAAATTAAAAACCGGAGACAAATTCGACGATTTAGTTGAGAAATATTCAGAAGATAGAGGCTCTGCCAGAAATGGAGGAGAATTACCTTGGTTTGGAGCAGGACGTATGGTTAAACCATTCGAAGATGCTGCATTCGAATTAGAAAATATTAGTGATATCTCGAAACCAATAAAAACATCTTTCGGATGGCATATTATTAAGCTTATCGACAAAAAGACTATTGGTAGTTTAGAAGAAACTAAAGATGAATTAGAAAGACGTGTTGAAAGAGATGAAAGAATAAAAATAGCTCAGAATGAGTTTGTTAAAAATCTGAAAAAAGAATATAATGTAATAGAAGATACTAACAGCTATTTAGAATTGCTCGATTATCTTACAAAAGAAAATGATAAATCATATAATTCTTATAACCTCGACGACACTTTAGTTGTTATAAATAAAAATATATATACCAAGAAAAATTTTCTTGCTTATCTTACGGATATTGATAAGACTAATCGTTTGAATTCTATTACATTCGAAAAGTATTATAATATATATCTAAACAATATATTATTTGCAATTGAAGATACTAATTTAGAAGAAAAGTATCCTGAGTTAAAATATTTGCTTAAAGAATATCACGATGGAATATTACTATTTGATTTAACCGATAAATTAATATGGACAAAAGCTGCGGAAGATACCATAGGTTTGGAAAAATACTTTAAAAAGAATAGGAATAATTACATGTGGAATGAAAGATATGACGGGATAATTTATTATTGTAATAATGAAAATATATGTTCTAAGATAACGAATCTTACAAAAAAACGATTTCTTAGAAAGGGTCTCTCGTCAGAAGAAATATTAAAAAAATTTAACGAAAAAGAAGAAAATTTTGTTCGAATAGAAAAAGGAGTTTTTTCTAAAGGACAAAATAATATTGTTGATGCTAAAATATGGGGAGCAAAAAGCTTATCTGCCGATAAAAATAAAACAACATTATTGAAAGGGAAATTAATTGCTCCTACAAGACGAGAGTTTGACGAAGTAAAAGGGAGCGTTATTGCCGACTATCAGAGCTATCTCGAGAAATTGTGGATAAATAAATTAGAGAATAAATACAATATTATTATTAATAAAGAAGTTTTAAATAAATTAAAAAATAACATCGAAAAATAATATAATGAAAATTCTAAATATTTTATTTCTACTTATTTTAATTATTTTTAATGCTTGCACAAAGCTAAACGATAATAACGAACAAGAAAAGTTAGCTAAAGTTTACGATAAGTATTTATATGCATCTGATATAAAATTTCTTATTGTTGATAATATTACTCCTGACGATAGTACAGTAATTATCGATAATTATATTAAAAATTGGATTAAGGAACAATTATTGTTAAAAAAAGCTGAAGAATATTTGCCCGATGAAAGAAAAAATATTGAAAAGCAAATAGAAAATTATAGAACCTCATTATTAATATTTAAATACAGACAGATGCTTATTAAGCAGAAGTTAGATACTATTGTTAAGGACGAAGAAATACAACGATATTTTAATGAAAATAAAAATAATTTTGTGCTTCACGATAATATTGTAAAAGTATTATATATTAAATTCTCTAAAGCATCTCCTAATGTCGAAGAAGTTAAATCTTGGTATATGTCAGATAAAGAAGAGAGTAAACAAAAACTTGACGAATATTGTTATCAGTATGCAAATAAATATGACGATTTTAATAATAATTGGGTTAAATTTTCGGATTTAAGAAAACAAATTCCTATAGAAATTAATAATTCTCAAAACTATTTAAAATATAGAAAAAATATTGAAGTTGAAGATTCTCTATTTTATTATTTTATTAGAATTAATGATTACAAACTTGAAGGAACAGTTCAACCATTAGAATATTCTAAATTGAGAATTAAAAGCATAATATTGAATAAACGAAAATTCAAATATTTTGATGATCTTGAGAATCATATTTATAGCAGTGCTTTAAACCGAAACGATTTTATAATTTATTAAAATACATTATTTATGAAGAAATTACTAATGTTATTATTTATTGTAATAACTATGACAGAATACTCGACCTCACAAACAAATAAAATAATCGATCAGGTTGTTGCAATAGTAGGCGATAAAATTATTCTGCAATCAGATATTGAAAATCAGTCTATACAATTAAGAGCACAAGGATATTATTCTAGTCGCGATATTAAATGCGAAGTTCTTGAAAAACTAGTAATTCAAAAATTAATGCTTAATCAAGCCGAATTAGATAGTTTAGAAATAGGGGAGAGTACTATAGAATCTGAGCTCGATAGAAGATTAATGTATTTTGTTAGACAAATTGGGTCGGAGAAAAAACTCGAAGAGTACTATAATAAAACAATACTCGAAATAAAAGAAGATTTCAGGACTTTAATTCACGATCAGCTGTTAACTCAAAAAATGCAAAAGCAAATTTCATCTGAAGCAAAAGTTAGTCCGAAAGAAGTTGTCGATTTGTATAAAAAAATGCCGAAAGATAGTCTCCCTATGATTAATACTCAAATACAATTAAATCAAATTGTGATGTATCCACCGCAAGACGATGAGGTAAAACAAAATACTAGAAAAAAATTACTGGAATTACGCGAGCGTATATTAAATGGAGAAAGATTTTCTACCCTAGCTATTTTGTATTCAGAAGATCCCGGAACAGCAAGAAAAGGTGGAGAATTGGGATTCAGAACTAAAGAAGAATTAGACCCTGCTTTTGCTCGAGCGGCTTTTAGCCTTAAAAAGGATCAGGTCTCTCGTATTGTTGAGTCCTCGTATGGTTTACATATTATTAAACTTATTGCTCGTGAAGGAGAACAAGTTAATGTGCGACATATATTAATTATTCCCGATGTAAGTATTGCTCAACGAAAAACAGTTAAAGCAAAACTCGATAGTGTAGCTACTCTTCTTCGACTCGATAGCCTTGATTTTAAAATGGCAGCATTTAAGTTTTCAGAAGATGAGCAATCAAGATTAAACGAAGGTATAATGGTTAATCCAAAGAATTCATCTACAAAATTTCAACTCGAAGAACTCCCTCGTGAAGAGTACTCTGTTATTAAAGATATGAAAGTGGGAGTAATCTCTGAACCTTTCGAAGCCGTTGATAAAAAAGGAAAAGTGGTTTTTAAAATTGTTAGAATAAAATCGAAAATAAAAGCTCATAGAGCCTCTATAAAAACCGATTTTGAATTAATAGAACAAATGGTTCTTAATACAAAGAAACAAGAAGTAATTAAAAAATGGATAGACGATAAACAGGGAAAAACATATATCCATATAGACGACTCGTTTAAAAAATGCAATTTTGAAGATGAAGGCTGGATTAAATAATAAACAAGATTTCTTATAAATAAGTAAAAATCTGACGAAATTAAATTTCGTCAGATTTTATTGCATTATTTAATTTGAGAATATTACATTTTATTAGTGCTTATTAATGATATATTTTTTGTCTCTAGAATGTTAATTATCCCAATGAAAGCATTAAACCCAAATAGAATACTTTTGTTTTTCTTGTTAATATTTATTTCAGGATTTGTAAATGCTCAAAAAACAGAAAAAATAAAGATATTAAACTCTAATTCCTTAGAGTTCAGTGAGAAAATTGGAGCCAATGTAAGAAGGTTTCTTGGTAATGTTATTTTCGAACATAATAATACCCAAATGTATTGCGATAGTGCTTATATATTTGGTGGCGAAAATACTATTTATGCTTATAGTAATGTCCATGTTAATCAAGACGATAGCCTTCATATGTATGGAGATTATTTAGAATATAATGGAAATACTTATCAAGGGAAAGTTAGAAATAATGTTACTTTAAACGACAATCAAATTACTCTTGCTACAGATTCTCTTAATTTTAATTCGCAAACAAATATTGTATATTACTTTAATGGAGGAGAAATTCTAAACGATAGTAATACCATGGAAAGCAATCTTGGTTATTATTATTCGAAAAAAGATTTGTTCTTTTTTAAAGATAGCGTTGTGCTTATTACTCCCGATTATAAGGTAGAAACAGATACTCTAAAATATAATACAAAAACCGAAATTTCTTATTTTTTAGGCCCAACAGATATTACAAATAACGATGATTATTTATATTGCGAAAATGGCTGGTATAATACCAACGAAAAAAAATTTCAGTTTAACAAAAATGCGTTTTATAAAAATAAAGGAAAAATATTAAAGGGTGATAGTTTATATTACGATAAAAATAATGGCTTAGGGAAAGCTTTTGTTAATGTTGAATTAATAGATACGACGCAAAATATTACTTTAAAAGGAAATTATGCTAAATATGTAAAAGAACCTGAGAGTTTTTTTATTACCGATAGTGCTATACTTATTAGTGTAACGAATGTAACCGATTCTGTATTTATGCATGCCGATACTATTTGTTCCGATTACGATTCGTTAAATATTAATAAAGTTATTAGAGCTTATAATAAAGTAAAGATTTATAAAAATGATATTCAAAGTGTATGCGATTCATTAGTATTTACACAGGAAGATTCGGTAATTATTTTGTATAATAATCCTGTTGTTTGGTCAGGAGAAAATCAAGTTACGGCAGATACTATGCAAATATTTACTAATGATTCAAAAGTTGATTATATTGAGTTAAATGGTTCTCCATATATAATATCTCAGGAAGATACTGCTAGATATAATCAGATTAAAGGGAAGAAAATGACAGTTTATGTTCGTGATAATCAGATATATAAAGTTAATGTTAGCGGAAATGGACAAACAATATATTATACTAAAGACAAAAATAAGATTGTTGGAATAAATAAATCAGAGAGTAGTAGATTAATATTGTATTTAAAAGATAAGCAAATTGTTCGTATAGTAATGCTTCAGAAGCCTGATGGTACATTGTTCCCATTAGGAGATTTAGAGGAAACTAAGCTTAAAGGTTTTAAATGGTTAATTAATAACCGACCCCAAAATAAATATGATATATTTAAATGGGAAAAATAAAAAAGGGTTTATTAAAAACCCTTTTTTTATATTATTAATATTCATCTTCGTTAAAAAAGAAATCGTCTTTACTCGGATAATCCGGCCAAATATCTTCAATGCTTTCATAAACGTCTCCTTCATCTTCTATCTCCTGCAGATTTTCAATTACTTCTAAAGGAGCCCCGGAGCGAATACCAAAATCAATTAATTCTTCTTTTGTTGCCGGCCAAGGTGCATCTTCTAATTTTGAAGCTAATTCTAGAGTCCAATACATAGTTGTCTGTTTAATATTTAATTCATGTTCTAAAATTCTGCAAATATAAAAATAAATTTAAAAAACAAAATTTATTTTGCGAAATCTTATAAACAATGATGAACCAATTTTTTATTAATTTGTTAGATTGTCTGATATGAGATGAATGTGTTAAAAAAAATATTTATAAAATTTTATTAATAATCCCATTCAATTTCATTTGATTTTAAATCTACAGAAAATTTTCTCGATAAAACAAATAGGTAATCCGATAATCTATTTAGATATTTAATAATAATATTATCAATGTCGAATTTTTCTGAAACTTTTATTGTTATTCTTTCTGCTCTTCTGCATATCGTTCTGGCAATATGACAATACGATACTGTTGTGTGTCCTCCCGGTAAAATAAATTTTTTTAATTGAGGTAAAGAATTATCTATCTCATCAATCTTATTTTCTAAATAAATAATGTCAGTAGTATTAATAATAATATTTCCTGTTTTTTTATTAGCTTGTTCAGTAGCTAGCATTGTTCCACAAATCATTAATTTATTTTGAATATCTATAAGAGTATTGAAAGTATTCTTATCGAGTTTCTGATCGCGAATTAAACCTATATATGCATTTAGCTCATCAATAGTGCCGTAAGCTTCTATTCTGTCGTGATATTTAGTAACTCTTTTTCCACCAATTAACGATGTGCTTCCGGTATCTCCGGTTTTAGTATATATTTTCATTATGAATATATTATTTTAAAAGCTTTCTTTGTATAAGATATTCTAGTTAGATAATAGATTTTTATTTAGTTCATCAGATTCTATTTCTCCGTCTTTTAATCGAATAATTCTGTGAGCATGCATTGCTATATCTTCTTCGTGAGTTACAAGAATAATAGTATTCCCTTGTTTATGAATATTGTCGAATAGATGTAAAATATCTGCCGATGTTTTTGAGTCGAGATTCCCTGTAGGTTCGTCAGCAAGTATTATCGAAGGAGAATTAACTAAAGCTCTGGCAACAGCAACTCTTTGACGTTGACCTCCCGAAAGTTCGTTAGGCTTATGTGTTATTCTATCTTCTAAACCTACACTAATTAATGTTTCTTTTGCTTTTGCTAGTCTTTCTTCTTTTTTATATCCTGCATAAATTAAGGGTAAGGCAACATTCTCTAAAGCAGAATATCTAGGCAAAAGATTGAATGTTTGAAAAACAAAACCAATCTCTTCGTTACGTATTCCCGCAAGCTCATCATCGTTTAGCTGACTTACATCTTTATTATTAAGTATATATTGCCCTTTTGTAGGTGTATCTAAACACCCTATAATATTCATCATTGTTGATTTCCCCGAACCGGAAGGACCCATTATGGCAACATATTCATTTTTGTTAATGTCTATAGATATTGATCTTACGGCTCTTACAGTTTCTGTTCCTACATAATAATTTTTTATTATATCGGTAAACCTTATAATATTTTCCATTATAATTGTGTTATTTGAATAATGAAACGAATTTAATTATAATATAATATAAAACAATATGTTTTTTTATTGAATATTTAATTTTTTCCTAAAAATAGAATTTAGTATGTTTTTCAAGTAATAAAAAATCAATTAAATATATTTTAATTTTAAATTATACTAATACCTGATAGTAAAATTTTGCTTTGTTAGTTCTGTTTTAAAGAATATTATGCCCATTCTAAAAATATCAATACTAACTCTGACTTTATTATTTTTTATAATTTTTTCCCAAGCTATTTCCATATCTTTCGACCAATGAATATCGTCGAAAATAAAGATACTATTGTTGTTGATTTTATTCAAACAAAGATTGAAATATTCGTAAGTTCGGGCTCCATTATGGTCTCCATCAAAAAACACCATGTCCACAGTATTTTTCGATTCTAAAATCTTAGGTAATTCTTCTAAAAATATTCCACAATGAAAATTTATATTGTTAAAGTTTAGTTTAATGGCATTGTTCTTTGCTATATCTAGTTTCTTTTTTTCAGCTTCTATTGTGTCAAGAAATATTTTATTATTGGCATTAGCAATAAAAAAACTGCTTATCCCAATCGAAGTACCTAATTCAATTGCCGATTCGCAATTATAATAATTTATAATTTGAGAAAGTAAAATTCCATATTTTATAGGTATCGACGATATACGTGTCATGTAAGATATTGAACGTATATTTGAATTTGTAACTTGTGATCCTGCACCAAATTCTCTTAATGTAAGTTTTGTGTTATTTTTTAATAACGATTTTCTAATTTTCTTTATTTTTATGTATTCTTCTTTATTCGAGTTCGAATTAAAAACCTTTTTAATTAAATCGAACATAAATGGGGAATGAATACCATAGCCATATTTGTGCGACGATAATAGTTTGTAAATAAAATATTTATAAATATATCTGAAGTTAATTTTCATGCGCTTTTGTTTTATATTATAACAATTTTAAATACAAAAAGCTAAAAACAATATTTATTTAGAAATTAATAATTAAAATTGTGATTTTTATTGTTTAGTTCAAATTTTGAGTTTAATTAATAATTTATATTTTTGAATAAAAAATTTTTATACTTAAAGTGATGTAAAATAATGAGCGAACTATTAGCAAAAGAAATAAAATATCTTACAGGTGTAGGTCCAAAGCGAGCAGACTTATTATTGAAAGAATTAAATATTTCAACTTTCGAAGATTTGCTTTATTATTTCCCATATAAATATATCGATCGTTCAAAAATATATAAAATTTCTGAGTTAAATGCTAATCTCTCGTATGTACAAATTAAAGGAAAAATTACACACTTTGAATTAGTTGGACAAAAGTATAAAAAACGATTAGTCGCACGTTTTTCCGATGATTCGGGTAGAATAGAATTGGTCTGGTTTAAAGGAGTTAGCTATATTCAAAAAAGCTTGGAATTAAATAAACAATATATTGTTTTCGGGAAACCTAGTCAATTTAATAATAATATAAATATTGTTCATCCTGAAATCGAAGATAGTAATAAAAACGAAAATATTATTAATACAGCCTTACAGGCATTTTACAATACGAGCGAGAAACTAAAAAATAACTATATTAGTTCTAAGACTATTTCAAAATTTCTAAATAACTTATTAATAGTTTTACAAGACAAAATTCCTGAGACATTACCCGATTATATTTTAAAGAAATATAAATTAATCTCTTTAAATCAAGCACTTTTAAATATCCATTTCCCTCAGAATCCAGACTTGTTAAAACAGGCCACTTTTCGGATAAAGTTCGATGAATTGTTTTACATACAATTAAATATTCTACAACGAAAGAATATATTATCAAGTAAACTAAATGGATTTGTATTTTCAAAAGTCGGCAAAAATTTCAATTATTTTTATAATAAGAATTTGCCATTTGAATTAACTAATGCTCAAAAAAAAGTAATTAAAGAAATTCGAAAAGATCTTGGTTCAGGAAAACAAATGAATCGATTATTACAAGGAGATGTTGGGAGCGGAAAAACATTAGTAGCATTAATGGGGATTCTTATTGCTATCGATAATGGTTTTCAAGCCTGTGTAATGGCTCCAACTGCAATTCTCGCAGGTCAGCATTTAGAAACTATAACGAAATTTTTGAATGGCTTAGAAATAAATTACAAATTACTTACAGGAGCTACTAAAACGGCTGAAAGAAATGAAATTCACAAAAATTTATTAAATGGCTCATTACAATTATTAATCGGAACGCATGCCCTTATCGAAGATAAAGTGAAATTTAAGAATCTTGGTTTCGTTGTTATCGACGAGCAGCATCGTTTCGGAGTTGCCCAAAGAGCAAAATTGTGGAAGAAAAATATTAATCCTCCACACATGTTGGTAATGACAGCTACTCCAATTCCAAGAACTCTGGCAATGACAATTTATGGAGATCTTGAAGTATCGATTATTGATGAATTGCCTCCCGGAAGGAAACCAGTAAAAACAATACATTCTTTCGATTCTAAGCGATTACGAGTACAGGCATTTATGCGTAAGCAAATAGAAATGGGGCGGCAAGTGTATGTTGTGTTTCCTCTAATTAAAGAATCGGAAAAAATGGATTATAAAGATCTTGAAGATGGATATGAGAGTATTACTCGAGATTTTCCTGCTCCAAAATATGCTGTAAGCATTGTTCATGGTAGAATGAAACCTAAAGAAAAAGATGCTGCCATGAAATTGTTTGTTAAGGGAATAACTAATATAATGATAGCTACAACAGTTATTGAAGTTGGTGTTGATGTGCCAAATGCCTCAGTAATGATAATTGAAAGTGCCGAAAGATTTGGCTTGTCGCAATTACATCAACTTAGAGGTAGAGTTGGGCGTGGGGCAGAACAATCATTTTGTATTTTAATGACATCATATAAGCTGTCAAACGATGCTCGAAAAAGAATAGAAATAATGACTACATCAAGCGATGGTTTCGAAATTGCCGATGAAGATCTTAAATTACGCGGACCCGGAGATATTGAAGGAACTCAACAAAGTGGCATAGCTTTTGATTTTAAATTAGCTAACTTAGCTAAAGATGGACAAATTTTACAATATGCTCGTAATATTGTTGAAGAAATACTTATTGACGATCCATTGTTAGATAAAGAGATAAATATTACCTTAGCCAATCAAATTAGAAAAATAAAAAATAAAGAAATAGATTTTAGTAAAATAAGCTAGAAAATATGAAAAAAAAAATAATTTTAATTTTTGTTTTCGTTATGTTCTTTTTCGATATATATGCTCAATCGATAGACAGACAATTTAAGGAAATAGCCTTTAAATCGGGAGAAAGATTAACTTATACATTAACGTATAATTGGTTTTTTGTATGGACAGATGTAGGAATTGTAGATTTTAGCATTTCAGAGAAAGAAATATGTAATAAGAAAACATATCATATTAAAGGAGCAGGAAAAACTTTTCCTTTTTACGATTGGTTCTTTCAAGTGCGCGATGTGTATGAAACATGGATAGATACAAGTTCTTTGTTGCCCGTATTTTATCACCGCGATGTTGACGAAGATGGATATTTGAAAGATATTACTTACAAATTCGATGAAGAGAATAATGTTGCTTATTCAACAGTAAAAAAAAGAAAAAAACCATTAAAACACGATACTTTAAAGATACCTGATAAAACCCTCGATGTTATTTCAATCATTTACTATATAAGAAATATTGATTTCTCTCAGATAGAAAAAAAAGAAAAAATACCATTTGTTATTTTGCTCGATAATGAAGTAACCAATGTATATATCAGATATCATGGGAAAGAAAAAAAGAAAGTAAGAGGAATAGGAAAATTTGATTGTTTGAAATTTACTGGTTCTTTAGTTGCCGGTTCGGTATTTAAAGGTGGCGAAGATTTAGAAATATGGGTTACCGATGATGAAAATAGAATTCCTGTATGGGTAGAGAGTCCTATTATTGTTGGGAAAATAAAAGTTAGATTAGCAAATTATGAAAATTTGAAATACAAATTGACATCAAAAGAATTGTAATTTCTTTATTTAGATTTAGAATAAATAAGAAGAATGTTAATTATTAAAATAAGAATACGATAAAATTATGTATTAACATAAATATATTTGTGAATTATTTGTAATTATATTATTATATGTCGAAAATAAAATCAATTGAACATGATGGAATAATTGATTCTATTGATTCTAATACGGTTAATGTTAGAATAATAGCTATGGCAGGATGTGCGTCATGTCAACTTAAAGGAGTGTGTTCAGCTTCTGATTTAGAAGAAAAAATTATTGAAGTATCAAATACTTCAGAAGAGTACAATGTAGGCGATAAAGTTAAGGTTGCCTTAAAGCAATCTCTTGGTTTTAAAGCATTGTTTTATGGTTATGTATTACCATTTATTCTTGTTTTAGGAACATTAATAATAACAACAAGCATATTCGAAAACGAAGGTATTTCGGGTTTATTATCTTTAGCGGTATTGGTTCCGTATTATTTTGGTTTATATATTCTAAGAAATAAAATACGTAAAATATTTACATTCTCAATTATTAAATAGTAAAAATTATTAAATATGAGCTTAACAGTTTTATATACAATTTTATCGTTGAGTGCAATAGGAGTAACATCTGCTGTTATTCTATATTTTGTTGCTCAAAAATTTAAAGTTTTTGAAGATCCTCGAATCGATGAGGTAGAAGAAGCATTGCCGGCTGCTAATTGTGGTGGTTGTGGATATCCCGGGTGTAGAAATTTTGCTGAAGCTCTAGTAAAAGCCGATGATATTTCTTCTATGTATTGCCCTGTTGGTGGTAACGATACAATGGCTGCTGTTGCCGGTATTTTAGGAAAAACAGTAGAAGCTAAAGACCCTTTGGTTGCTGTAGTTAGATGTGCTGGTTCTCCGGAACATAGGAAGCGAATTAATGAATACGATGGAGCTTCTTCGTGTGTTAGTGCAGCCAACCTTTATTCGGGAGAAACAGGATGCCAATTTGGATGTTTAGGTATGGGCGATTGTGTTGATGCTTGCGATTTTGATGCAATATTTATGGATGAAAAAACGCAACTTCCTTATGTAATTGATGATAAATGTACTGCATGTGGTGCTTGTGTTGAAGCATGCCCGAAAGATATTATCGAATTACGAAAGAAAAATAAAAAGGACAGGAAAATATTTGTATCTTGTGTAAACAAAGATAAAGGTGGTGTGGCAAAAAAAGCATGCGACGTTGCATGTATAGGATGTAAAAAATGTGTTCAAGTATGTGCTTTCGATGCTATTACAGTTGAGAATTTCTTAGCATTTATCGATTCGGAAAAATGTAAACTCTGTAGAAAATGTGTTGAAGTTTGCCCTACAGGAGCAATACATGAAATAAATTTTCCTCCAAAGAGAAAAAAGGAAGAAAATAAAGAAGTTGAAGAGAAAAAATAAAATTATATATTAACAAAATAGGAGGTATAAAAGTGTTAAAAACATTTGCAAAAGGCGGTGTGCATCCCCCTGAAGGTAAATTATCTTCGGGAAAAGCTATAGAAAAACTGTCACTTCCAAAAACCGTATCAATACCAATTGTACAACATATTGGAGCCCCTGCTAATGTTGTTGTTAGTAAAAACGACAAAGTAAAAGTAGGCGATATAATTGCTAAAAGTGGCGGTTTTGTATCAGCAAATATTCATTCATCAGTATCAGGAACAGTTGTAAAAATTGATAATGTGATGGATACTTCGGGATATAAAAAAACTGCAGTAATTATTAATGTTGAAGACGATATTTGGAAAGAAGATATTGATACTAGTGATATCTTGAAAAAAGAGATCCCATTTTCTGCTAAAGAAATTCGTGATAAAATTATGGAATCGGGTATTGTTGGTCTTGGTGGAGCAACTTTCCCATCTCATGTTAAATTATCTGTTCCCGAAGGGAAAAAAGTTGACGTGTTAATTATTAATGGTGTCGAATGTGAGCCATATCTTACATCAGACCATAGGGTAATGCTCGAGAAAGCTGAAGAGATGCTTGTTGGAGTTCAGATTTTAATGAAAGCTCTTGAAGTAGAAAAAGCATTAATAGGTATTGAAAATAATAAACCCGACGCTATTAGTCATCTTAACAGTCTTGTTAAGAACTATAAAGGTATAGAGATTCATCCCCTAAAAGTAAAATATCCTCAAGGTGGTGAGAAACAATTAATAAAAGCTTTAATAAACAGAGAAGTGCCTTCAGGTACTTTGCCATTAAATGTTGGAGTAGTTGTACATAATGTTGGTACTGCTCTTGCTGTTTATGAAGCAGTTCAAAAGAACAAACCTTTATTCGAAAGAGTAGTTACTGTTACAGGGAAATCAGTTAAAAATCCATCAAATTTCTTAGTTAGAATAGGAACTCCTGTTTCTGAACTAATAAATGCTGCCGGAGGCTTGCCTGAAGATACAGGGAAAGTAATTAGTGGCGGACCAATGATGGGAAAAGCTCTTAATTCAATCGATATTCCTGTTGTAAAAGGTACTTCCGGAATTCTTATTGTTCGCGATAGCGAAACAAAAAGAGCTAAGGAACAAGATTGTATTAGATGTGCTAAATGTGTGTCGGTTTGTCCTATGGGATTAGAACCATACCTTTTAACTAAACTGACAAAATTAGAGTTGAACGAAAAGTTGGAAAATAATTCAGTAATGGATTGTATGGAGTGTGGTTCTTGTAGCTATGCTTGTCCGGCAGGAATTCCTCTATTAGATTATATTAGATTAGGAAAATCAAGAGTAAGTCAAATCATTAGAACGAGAAAAAATAATGAGTAAAATTTTAACAATTTCAGCATCTCCTCATGTATATGGGGATACAAATATTAAGCGATTAATGTTTGATGTTGTAATTGCATTATTACCTGCCTTAGGTTTTTCAATATATTTCTTTGGTTGGGGTGCAATTGAAACAACATTAGTTGCAATAATATCATGTTTAGCTTTTGAATTTTTAATTCAAAAATATCTATTAAAGAAACAGCAAATATCTATTACCGATGGTTCTGCAATTGTAACCGGCTTATTGCTAGCTTACAATGTGCCTACAAGTTTGCCTATCTGGATGATAATATTAGGTAGTCTTGTTGCTATTGGTATTGGAAAAATGTCTTTCGGAGGATTAGGAAGTAATCCTTTTAACCCTGCATTAGTAGGACGAGTATTTTTATTAATATCTTTCCCTGTTCAGATGACTAGTTGGCCTACGCCAAACGGATTCAAAACAGTTGATGCTTTAACAGGAGCTACACCATTAGGAATAGTAAAAGAAGGATTGAAAAGTGGAGCTAATGTATCCGATTTGTTGCCAAATATCCCTTCGCACATGGAAATGTTCTATGGTCATATGGGGGGCTCTATGGGAGAAATTTCCGCAATAGCATTATTAATAGGATTTGTATATCTCTTAATAAGAAAAGTTATTACTTGGCATATTCCGGTTTCAATATTTGTGACTATTACTGTTTTTACAGGAATATTATGGTATGTAAATCCAGAACATTATATGAATCCATTATTTCATTTAATTACCGGAGGCGTAATGTTAGGAGCAATATTTATGGCTACCGATTATGTTACATCGCCAATGTCTATTAAAGGAATGTGGATTTATGGTATAGGAATTGGTGTTATTACAGTTCTTATTAGGGTGTTTGGTGCTTATCCCGAAGGTGTGTCATTTGCAATATTAATAATGAATGCTTTTGTGCCGTTAATTAATACATATATTAAACCAAAACGTTTTGGAGAGGAGATAAGCAATGGCTAAAACAGAATCGAGTTTTATTAATATGGTACTAACGTTATTACTTGTAACATTGGTATCGTCTGCTATTCTTGGATTTGTTTATGAACTGACAAAAAATCCAATTGCAGTAAGTAAGATGAAAAAGAAAAATAGTGCAATCGTTAATGTTGTTCCCGAATTCAATAATAATCCTATCGAAGAAATGTATAGTATTGGAGTAGATGGTGATTCATTAAGATTTTATCCGGCCAAAAAAGATGGACAGTTAGTTGGTACTGCAATTAGTACTTTTACTAATAAAGGATTTGGCGGTAATATAAAATTAATGATAGGATTATTGCCAGATGGTACAATAAATAATATAGTTGTATTAGAACATAAAGAAACCCCTGGATTAGGAGATAAAATGCAAAAATCAAAATCTGATTTTAGTGTTCAATTTAATGGAAAAAATCCGGAGAATTTTCAAATAAGTGTTACAAAAGACGGTGGAGATGTACAAGCAATTACAGCTTCAACAATTAGCTCAAGAGCTTTTTGCGATGCAGTAAAACGTGCTTATGATACATATATGAAAGGAGGTAAAAAATGAATCAAATAAAAAATTTAACGAAAGGTTTCTTTAAAGAAAATCCTGTATTTGTGTTATTTCTTGGATTATGTCCTACATTAGGAGTATCCACATCTGCAATTAATGGTTTAGGAATGGGGCTTGCTACAACTTTTGTTTTGGTAATGTCTAATCTTGTTATTTCATTAGTAAAAAATGTTATTCCCGACAAAGTTCGTATCCCGTCTTTTATTGTAATTATTGCTTCATTTGTTACAGTTGTTGAATTATCGATGCAAGCATATTTGCCATCATTATACGAACAGTTAGGTTTATTTATTCCACTTATTGTTGTGAATTGTATTGTTTTGGGAAGAGCCGAGGCTTTTGCTTCAAAAAATAATGCAATTTCTTCGATTATCGATGGATTAGGAATGGGATTAGGATTTGCTATGGCTTTAACTATTTTAGGTAGTATTCGAGAAATTCTTGGTGGTGGAGCTATATTCGGATGGAAAATAGCTGAAGGAATTGCAAAAATAATTAATCCTGAGACTATGTATAAACAAGGAGATGGAATATTAGTATTTGTTTTAGCACCTGGAGCATTTTTTGTGCTAGGATATCTCATTGTTCTTATCAATAAAATAAACAAAAAAAATGCTTAATTGATATATTATGGAATACGTAATTATTATAATATCGGCAATATTTGTTAATAATATTGTTTTATCGCAATTTCTTGGTATTTGTCCTTTTATTGGTGTATCAAGTAAAGTAGAAACTTCTATTGGAATGGCCGGAGCTGTTACTTTTGTAATGGTTATTGCAACTCTTGTTACTTATTTAGTACAACATTTTATACTTATTCCTTTAGGGATAGCTTTTATGCAGACAATATCGTTTATTCTTGTTATTGCTGCCTTAGTTCAATTAGTGGAGATTATTCTGAAAAAAGTAAGTCCTCCTATGTATCAGGCATTAGGTATATTTTTACCTCTAATTACTACTAATTGTGCTGTTCTAGGGGTAGCTATTCTTGCTGTTCAACACGACTATGATTTATTAGGTAGTGTTGTATTTGCTATGTCTAATGCTATTGGATTTGGTTTAGCCTTAGTTACTTTTGCCGGAATTCGAGAACAACTAGAATTATCAAGTATCCCAAAACCTATGAAAGGTGTTCCTATTGCATTTATTGTTGCCGGAATTCTTGCTATGGCTTTTATGGGATTTTCAGGAATAGTTTAAAAAGAATATATTTTAAGAGATAAAAATGGCTGTTATTTATAACAGCCATTTTTAGTTAATGGAAATTAGTGTGATTCTATAATAAAAACAACTAGTGTAGAAAAAATAAATAGCAAACAATTTATTGCTTAATAACATTTGTTCTGTTGTTTTATTTCATCTTATTTGTGTGTGGTAAAAATAAATTTTAGAATAGTTTTGTCAGCCATAATTTAACGAATTACTAAAGGTGAAACTATGAACAAATCGATAAGTAAAATAAAAAATACCGATTTTCTTCGAAATAGAAGATACGAGGCATTTATTTTTTTAATAATATTTTTTAGTTTTTTTGGTTTCCTAGGGCATAAGATGGGCGTAACAAACATGTTAAATACAATAATGAATACTGCATGGGATTTACTTATGAATACAGTGTTTTTTATTATGGGTATTACAGTAATTTCAGGAGCTCTGGGCAAATTAATGATAGAATTTGGTGTTGTGCGTTTATTAGAAAAAATTCTAGCTCCATTAATGCGACCATTATTTAATCTGCCCGGTGTAGCATCTTTAGCTGCTTTAATGACATTCTTCTCAGATAATCCTGCAATAATTAGTTTAGCAAACGATAAAAATTTTAGTCGCTATTTTAAAAAGTATGAACTTATTTCGTTAACAAATTTTGGTACTGCTTTCGGAATGGGATTAATTGTTTTAACGTTTATGTCGGGTTTAGGATTTTTTAAACCTGCAATAATTGGTTTTGTCGCTGCCATTATTGGAGCCATAGTTTCTACACGTTTAATGCAATTTTTTATTAAGAATAAAATAACGAAAGAAGAAGAAGTCCGGGATTTAGTTGGAGATAAATCAAATATATCTTTTAAAACTGAAGGTGGGATTTTTTTACGAGTTTTAAATTCTATTCTCGATGGAGGTAAATCAGGTGTCGATTTAGGTCTGCAAATAATTCCCGGAGTACTTATAATAAGTACAATAGTAATGATTATTACTTTTGGTCCTAAGGATTCTTTAATAGGATATCAGGGATTGGCATACGAAGGAGTTCCTGTACTGCCTAAGATTGCTGGCTTTTTTCATTGGTTTTTTGATGCTTTATTCGGATTTAAAAATCCTGAATTGGTTGCTTTCCCAATTACTTCTCTTGGAGCTGTTGGAGCTGCTTTATCCTTAGTAAAAGCATTTATTGCAAAAGGAATAATTACCGGAAACGAAATAGCTGTTTTTACTGCAATGGGAATGTGCTGGAGTGGTTATTTAAGTACTCATACTGCTATGTTAGATACTTTAAAATTCCGACGCCTAACATCAAATGCATTATTATCGCACACTATAGGTGGAATTGTAGCTGGTTCTGTGGCACATTATTTGTACTTACTTATTTCAATATGGTTTGTTGTATAAAAATAAATAATATAGATTGATTAAATTTTAGGATTAATGTTAACAAGGCTTTTATCTTTATTGATAAAAGCCTTGTTATTTTTTAATTAATCAGATATTGATTGTATTTAATAGCAAAGTAATTTTTATATCTTTACAGAGTGATGTTGTTATTATTTATAACAACAAATTTATATTATAATTAAAAAGAAAAATATTGAAATTTAAAGAGTTTTGTTTCGATTCTGATTTAGAAGAAGGTATTGATGCTATTGGTTTTGATGAAGCAACACCAATTCAAGAGAAAGCAATACCCATAATATTAGCTGGAAATGATATAATTGGTTCGGCTCAAACAGGTACCGGAAAAACAGCAGCTTTCCTATTTCCTATAATTCATAAAATTATATTATCGAAAAAGCAAAAAGATATTTGTGCTTTAATAATTGTTCCAACTAGGGAACTTGCTATTCAGATAGATCAGCAAATGCAAGGATTTGCTTATTTTACATCGGTAAGTTCAATAGCTGTATATGGTGGCGGCGATGGTTCTTCATTTGCTGTAGAAAAACAGGCGCTAACAGAAGGTGCAAACGTGGTTATTAGTACTCCCGGTAGATTACTTGCGCACCTTAATTTGGGCTATGTAAAAATAGAAAAACTTGATTTTTTTGTGCTCGACGAAGCTGATAGGATGCTTGATATGGGTTTTTACGAAGATATTATTAAAATAAAATCGTACCTGCCCGAAAAAAAACAAAATTTGATGTTTGCTGCTACTATGCCCACTAAAATAAGAGAATTAGCTCGTAAAGTATTAAATAATCCAAAAGAGATAAATATTGCTATCTCGAAACCTGCCGAAAGAATTTTGCAAATTGCTTATGTCGTTTACGATAATCAAAAACTCGACTTAGCAAAATATTTATTAATAGGAAAAGATGTACAGAGTGTAATAGTATTTTGTTCTACAAAAAGTAATACTAAGTTATTAAGTAGCGAACTGAAAAAATCAAATTTATCTGTCGATAATATTCAATCAGATCTCGAACAAAAAGAAAGAGAGAGAGTTCTTAACGATTTTAAAAGTCATAAAATTAATGTTTTAGTTGCTACTGATATTGTTTCTCGTGGTATCGATATAGAGAATATCGATATGGTAATAAATTACGATGTGCCTAACGATGGCGAAGATTATATTCACAGAATAGGCCGTACTGCACGAGCTAAAGCCGATGGTGTTGCTATAACATTTATTAACGAAAAAGAACAATCGAGATTCTTAGAAATAGAAAATCTCTTAGGAGACCCTATACATAAAGCAATATTGCCACATCAATTTGGTGATGCTCCTGAATATAACCCGATGAAGAAAAACAGAAATTCGGGATACAAAAAGAAAAAATATTATAGTAAAAAAAGGAAAAATACAAATCGTAAATAATTGTTGTTATTTATCGCAAACATACTAAATGTTAAAATCTTAATTATGCAATGTATATGTTGTAATTAATAGAAAAAACACATAAGCTAAAAAACATTTACTCGAATGAAACAGTTATATATAGATAATATCGCAAAATTATTATCAATTAGTAAAATACAAGTAGAAAGAACTATAAGTCTGATTTCTGAAGGGGCTACCGTTCCGTTTATTAGCCGGTATAGAAAAGAGATGACAGGTAGTTTAGATGAAGTTCAAATAATGCAGATAAAAGAAGAACTAGCTAAACTACAAGAGATTGATAAAAGACGCGAAGCTATTATAAAATCTATTGACGAGCAAGAGAAATTAACCGATGAGTTAAGCGCAAAACTAAATGCTGCAACTAGCTTAACTGAACTCGAAGACTTATATCTTCCATATAAGCAAAAAAGAAAAACAAGAGGTACAAAAGCAAAAGAAAAGGGATTAGAACCTCTTGCAAAAATTATAATGAAACAGCAAGAAACAGATATTGAGTTTAAGGCTGAAGAGTTTTTGTCTGATGAGGTCGAAACAATTGAAGATGCACTACAAGGGGCAAGAGATATTGTTGCAGAATGGGTTAATGAGAGTCAGTTGGCAAGAAATAGAATACGACGAATTTATAAAAACGAAGCACTAATCTCAACGAAACTTGTAAAAGGAAAAGAAGAAGAAGGCCAAAAGTATTCTGATTATTTCGAGTGGACAGAATTATTAAAGTCGTGTCCATCGCATAGGTTTTTGGCTATGCGAAGGGGTGAAACAGAAGGATTCTTGCGTTTTAGTATTGATATAGAAAAAGATAAAGCATTAGATACCCTGCATAATATTTTTGTAAAAGGTAAAAGCCGAATTTCCGAACAAGTTACTATTGCTATTAGCGATAGTTTTAAGCGATTAATTTCTCCATCTATGGAGACAGAATTTAAATCGTTATCTAAAGAAAAAGCCGATGAAAAAGCTATTATGGTTTTTGCCGATAATATGCGACAATTACTGTTGTCGTCGCCATTAGGACAAAAAAGAGTATTGGCTATTGATCCGGGATATCGCTCAGGGTGTAAAGTTGTTTGTCTCGATGCACAAGGGAATTTGTTATATAACGAGAATATATATCCACATAAACCACAAGAAGAAAGAAAACAAGCATCGAAAAAAATAATATCGATGATTGATGCTTATAAAATTGACGCAATTGCTATTGGTAATGGAACAGCAAGTAGAGAAACAGAAAGTTTTGTAAGGAACTTAAAATTCAAAGAAGATATTCAAGTATTTGTTGTTAGCGAAGATGGAGCATCGGTTTATTCAGCATCTAAGGTGGCTCGAGAAGAGTTTCCCCAGTATGATGTTACTGTACGTGGAGCCGTTTCTATTGGTAGAAGATTAATTGACCCATTGGCAGAATTGGTAAAGATCGACCCAAAAGCAATTGGTGTTGGACAATATCAACACGATGTGGATCAAACTAAATTAAAAGAGAAGTTAGACCAAGTTGTTGAGAGTTGTGTTAATCTTGTAGGTGTAAATGTTAATACAGCCAGCAAACATCTTTTAACATATGTTGCAGGATTGGGTCCACAATTAGCCCAGAATATTGTTGATTTTAGAAAAGAAAATGGAGCTTTAAAAAATCGCAAAGAAATAAAGAAGATTAAGCGTATGGGCGAAAAAGCCTTTCAACAATGCGGAGGTTTTCTTAGAATCGATAATTCAGATAACCCATTAGATAATAGCGCAGTGCACCCCGAGAGTTATCATATTGTTGAAAAAATGGCTAAAGATAATTCTTGTAAAGTTATTGATTTAATAAAGAACGAAAGTATTAGAAAATCAATTAAGCTTGAACAATATGCTAGCGAGAAAATTGGTATGCCTACTCTTAACGATATAATGAAAGAGTTGGCAAAGCCGGGACTCGACCCTCGGACTAAAATAAAAATGTTTGAGTTTGCCGATGATATTTATTCTATCGACGATATTAGAATTGGAATGGTAGTGCCCGGAATTATTACTAATATTACTAACTTTGGAGCTTTTGTAGATATTGGGATTAAACAAGATGGACTTGTGCATATTTCTAATATGGCAGATAGGTACATCTCCGACCCCGGCGAAGTTGTAAGTCTTCATCAGCATGTTAAAGTAAGAATTATTGATTTAGATATTCCAAGAAAGAGAATACAATTATCGATGAAAGATATTTAATTTATTATAATTTAAGAGCTTATAAAAATGTATTTGTTGTGTAATTGAGTTTTTTTTGTAAAAACTTTGTGTTATAAAAAAAAATAGTGATTTTTGATAATTATATAATTGATTTTTATACAAAAGAAATTATTTGAGTGCTAGTAAAAGTATTGTTTATTGAGATATTGTGAATGAGTTTCGAATAGTATTAAAAATGTTTTAAGTAATATGTTTAAATTTTTAAAAAGACCATACCCTTTTAATGTTGATTTAAAGAAAAATGTAAAAATATTATTTTTTGTTAGTTTTTTTATTTTTGTGTTTTTGCTTTTTTTTCAACCATTTAAAGTTGATGCTTTAAATCGTATAGAGAAAATTTATTTGATTAGTGGTTTAGTAATTGTAACTTTTCTTTCATTAAGTTTGAATTTATTATTTATTCCATTGGCATTTAAAAAAATATTCAATACCCAAAAGTGGAATGTTAGGAAAGAAATAATGTGGAATCTTTGGATTTTATTTACAATAGCGGGAGGATATTTTACATATTTTCAAATGATTGGAATGTTTGAAGTAAGTTTTATTTTAATAGCTAAAATTGTTGCTGTTAGCAGTATTCCAATTACTGTCCTAATTACTTTTAAACGAACCGATCTTTTAAGACTGTATTTAAAAACCGCAAAGGAATTAAATAAAAGATTTGATGATAAAAAAAACGAAGATGAAAAAAAAGTTTATTTTGTTTCAAATTATAGTAAAGATAATTTAACTATAAAAATAAATTCATTGTTATTTGTTCGTTCGGCAAATAATTACGTCGAAATTTTTTGGAAAGAGAATAATGCTGTAAAAAAGAAACTTATTAGAAGTACTTTAAAAAATATTGAAGAAACTCTAAAAGAATATACTTTCATAATAAAATGTCATCGAACAAATATTGTAAATATCGAAAATATAAAAAAAATTGTTAAAAGTTCTCAAGGATATAAGTTGTTTTTCGAAAAGGTAGATTTTCCTATATTAGTTTCGAAAAAATATTTTATGCATTTCAGAGAGTTAATAAAAAAAAAGACACTATTATTAGTGTAATTTCGCAACTAAAAAAATACGTTTCACACCTAAACTTTAATTTTTGCAACTATTATGTTGCTGTAAGCCCTAAAATTTGTAGTGTATAGAGCTTAGATATACTTTTGCTTCAGAAATATAAATAAAGCAAAAATTATGAAAGCATTTAACATTGGAAATCTAAAAGTTAAGTTGCCTATTATACAAGGCGGAATGGGAGTAGGGATATCATTATCGAATTTAGCAGCCGCTGTTGCTAACGAAGGCGGTATTGGTGTAATATCTGCTGTTGCTATAGGAATGACAATTCCGGATTATAAAAAGAATTTTCGTAAAGCAAATCTCGATGGTTTACGTAACGAAATAAGAAAAGCTCGTGCAAAAACAAAAGGTATTCTCGGCGTAAACATTATGATGGCTGTTACCGATTACGAAGATTTGATGAAAGTTGCCATTGATGAGAAGATTGATGTTATATTTATTGGTGCAGGATTACCATTAAGACGACCGTCAACTATCTCTGAAGAGACTTGGTTAAATACCGAAACAAAAATTATCCCTAAAGTATCGTCTGCACGTGCAGCAAAAACATTGTTTCAGTTTTGGGCTAAAAAATATAATAAAGTACCCGATGCTATTGTAATAGAAGGACCGCTTGCCGGTGGGCATCTTGGATTTAAAAAAGATGAAGTTGAAGATGTAACTCAATCATTAGAAAATATTGTTTCTGATACTGTAGCTGAAATAAAAGTTTTCGAGAAACAATTTTCTAAAGAAATTCCAGTAATTGCAGGTGGTGGAATTTATACAGGCGAAGATATTTATAATATATTGCAAAAAGGAGCCAAAGCTGTTAAAATGGGGACTCGATTTGTTACTACTCACGAATGCGATGCTTCTATTAAGTTTAAAGAAACTTATTTAAACAGTACCGAAAAAGATATAACAATTATCGATAGCCCTGTTGGATTGCCTGGTAGAGTTGTAAATAATGAGTTTGTAAAAAAAATTAAAGCAGGAGTTCAAAAACCAATTAAATGTCCATGGAAATGTCTTAAGACATGCGATTTTAGAAAAGCTCCTTTTTGTATTGCCGAAGCACTTAATAATGCTGCAAAAGGAAATTTGAAAGATGGTTTTGCTTTTGCCGGATCTAAAGCATTTATGGCAACGAGAATAATGTCTGTTAAAGAAACTTTTATGCAGTTACTTCAAGAATACAACGAGAAAAAGGTAAACAATAATTCTTTTAATACTTTATATGAGTACGAGTTATCTTGTGCTTAAATAAAAGAAAAAATATTGTGTAAATAAAAGCGTGTCAGAATATTGTTTTGACACGCTTTTTTAGGACTAGATATTATTAACTTTAGTTAATAATATCTATATATACATTGAGATGATACTAAAAAGTTTGTCTTTAGTAATAGGTTTAGATATGTAATTGTCGCAACCGGAAGCTAAGCATATTCTTCGATCGTTTTCCATTGCAAAAGCAGTTTGTGCAATTATAGGAATTGTTGTATTGAATTTTCGTATTTCTTTTGTAGCTGAAAGACCATCTAATATTGGCATTTTTATATCCATTAGAATGATATCCGGATTGTTTTCTTTACATTGATTAATTGCCTCAATACCATTTCCTACAATAATTAATTTTGCTTGTGATTTTTTGAAAAGCATTTCAAGATACCGAATGTTACTTTTTTCGTCTTCGGCAATTAATATTGTTTTATTTTTCCAGTTATAAGCATTGTCTGAAATAAGCATATTTTTTACATTTTGTTTATCTGAAATTTGATTCGAATAAGGTAGAGTAAAATAAAATGTGGAACCATTATTGGGTTCTGAACTTAAGTTAATAGATCCCCCAAGTAATTCAACAAGATTTTTGCAAATAGCTAAACCTAAGCCGGAACCACGATAAAGTTTATTCTTATTGATTTCTATTTTACCAAATCGTTTAAAAATTTCTTGTTGTTGATTTTTTGTGAGTCCAATACCCGAATCTTTAACATAAAATCTAATAATAGATGAAGAGTTGTTGTCTTTAAGAATATTATAACCAAATTCAACAAAACCATTATCGGTAAATTTTATGGCATTATCAATAAGGTTTGTTAAAATTTGTTTTACTCGTAAAGGGTCAGTGTAAAGTTCTAAATCTTTGTTTATAACATCATTAGCGATTATTAGTTTAATATTATCTTTATTTAGTTGCTTAATTTTTGTTGAAAATACATTGAATAAATCCGAAAATGTCGTTTTTATATTAAATTGTTGTTTCTCGATTTTTAGTTGTTCGGCTTCTATTTTAGCTATATCAATAATGTCATTTATTAATTGTAGTAGGGTGTGACTGTTTTGAATTATATGTTGATGTAGCTCGTTTTTCTCATTCGTATCGAGATCTTCATCAGTTAATAAATTAGAGAAACCGATAATAGCATTCATCGGGGTTCTTATTTCGTGTGACATATTTGCTAAAAAAGCACTTTTTAATTTATCCGATTCTTCAGCTTTTTCTTTTGCTATCTCAAGGTCTTTGGTACGTTTTTCTACTAGTTTCTCTAAATTATTTCTATGTTTTTCTAATTCAGTATTTTGTTGTTCTATAAACTCTTTTTGTAATCTGGAAAAATCATGTTGGGCTTCTATCTCGTCTTTTTGTTGTAAAATCTCCATCTCAGCCATTTTGATGCTGGTAATGTCAGAATCTATTGCAATAAACTTAGTTATTTTATTATCATCATTAATTATTGGAGTTAATGTTCTTTGTGTCCATATTTTAGTTTTTGTCTTTGTAATATTCAGGGCTTCGTAAATTGTGCTTTTTTTAATGGAAATGCATTTTTTTATATTTTGTTTAATTTTAGGAATTATAGTTTCGTAAATAAGGGTTTTGTACTTTTCCTCCGAGAAATCTTCCAGAGTATAGCCATAAAGTCTTGTGAAACCTTCATTTATCCATTCTATTTTCCCTTTATCAGAAAAAATCATTACGGCATTATCAGTTTCTTTTGCTGCAATAGATAATTGCTTAAGTTTTTTATTCGATATCTCTAGAGTTTTCGATTGATTTAATAATTCTTCTTTTTGTTTGTTAATCTTAGATGTTCGTTGTATAATTATTTGCTCAAGTTTTTTATTTGATTTTTTCAATTTTATAGTGTATGATTTTATCAAGAAATAGATTATTAGTGATAGTAAAAGAATGTACGAGATATATGCTATAATTGTATGATACCATGGTTTTAAAATCTTAAATCTGTATTGAGCAATAGTACTGTAATTTTTAAACGAATTTATTGCTCTTACAGTAAATATGTATTCTCCAAAGCGCAAATTAGTATATTCCTTAAATGTTTGTAAAGAATTTTTCGACCAATTTTTATCGTATCCTTCAAGTTTGTATTGATATTTTATTCCATCTTTCTTTTCGTAAAATGTTGATGAATAATAAAAAGTTAACGAATTGTTTTTGTAATTTATTTCTGGAATAGTGCTATTCTCTTTTGTTGCAGTGCCGTAAAAAATTATTGAATCATTATTAATTTTAACTTTTCGTATTAATGTATTATATGGTTTGTTGTAATTAATAGTGTCGGCATATAAATCGTAGCGAATAAGTCCGTCTGCTCCACCTATCCAAGTAATTCCATTTTTATCATTATAAATATTATAAATACTTATTTGCGGAATTCTATTAAAAACTGTGTTGTTCCATTTATAAGTACTGTCAGATATTCTTTTTAAATAGCCTAAAGAATATTCTTTTGTGTTAAGAGAGCTAATCCAAATATTCTTATTTGGGTCTTCTTGTGCAATGTATATTGGTTGATGTTTATCTGTAAGAAATTCTGATAGTTTTTCTTCGCGAAAGAATCTATTTTCCGATTTATTAAAAGAATATAGTCCGTCTTTTGTTGCAAAAATAGTTTTATTATTAAATTCAGAAACTTGTATTTCAGTTAAATTCTTTAAACCACTATTTTTGTCATAAGAAGTGATTTCTGCAGAATTAATATTTTTATTCTTAAAACTAATATGTGAAATATTTTTAAATCCCGATGATACCCATAAATTACCATTTTTTTCTTCAAAGAAAAATTTAATTGAATGCTCGAAGCCTGGAATTTTCCCTATGTAATTAAATTCTCCGTTCGAAAATTTAAGTAATTCTAATCCTTTTCTAGTTGGTATGTAAATACGATTAGGATAAAATTTAGAAGGGAATATGTTAAAACAAATGCTATGTAAAGCAATATGTTTCTTTTTATTGTTTTCGAATTTGTAAACTCCGGTATTTGTTCCAATAAGTATTGTCGATTGCGACGATTTTGGATGTTTATAATCTACAATACACCAGGATTGACCAAAATCATCTATTTGAGCAAAATTATTATTAACTAACTTGTAAATACCCTCAAAAGTGGCAATATAAATATTATTGTTTATTCTAGTTGTTGATAATACCGATGAATTTAAACAATTAGTATTGTTAAAAACTGTTAGCGGGTATTGAATATCGATTCGCGAGATTCCATTACTTTGTCCTATCCATAAAGAATTTTGTTTGTCTTCGTATATCGAATATATTACGTTATCTAATAAACCTTTCGATCGATTAATTTTTTGTACTAGTTTTCCCGATTTGTCGATAATAGCAATTCCACCAAGAAGTGTTCCTATTGCAAAATTATTATTGCTTAGTGTAAGTGCACAATATAACCTGTTTCTATTGAGAAAATTATCTATTTCGGTACGAAATTTTTTAAATGTTTTCGAATCTAGATTATAAATATATAAACCCATTGTTCGGGTATAAATCAATAAATTGTTTTTATCATATTCGCTTATAGCGTATATCTTTTCATTTTTAAATATAGTGCTCTTTGGTATTAATACTAATTCATTATTTACCATTTCCATTAAGCCATAGCCTAGCTCGTGTACAAACAATTTATTATCGACATGATATAAAAAAAAGAAGTTGTTAATTTTTGGATGCCATGTTTGAATTTTGTTTTTGTGATATCTGACAAGTATGTCTCTAGCAAGAAAATATACTCCGTTTTTTGTAACCGAGATATTCCAGATGTCAGTAAAATTTGTGTCGATTTGAGGATATTCTTTTAAGAATGAATGATAAATTAACGCACCTAAACTGTCAGGTTTTAAATAGCCAAAATCTCCTACCGAACCTATATAAATTCTATTTGTTGAATCTATTCCAATGCTTCTTGCAACCGAATTACAAGAAATAGGAATAGTTTCCCAAGACGTTCCATCATATTCTAATAAACCATTATCACCATTTCCGAAATACATTAGTCCATTGTTATCTTGGGCGATATCCCAATTTTGAGGTCCTGCATTATATTCTTTTGTTGTATAGTTTCTTATAAAAGGAATTCCTGTTTCGTCATAATTTTGCGAAAAAGAAAGATGAGCAACAATTAAAAAATAGAATACAAGAAGTTTTTTCATAAGTGTGTTATATCTTATGGTAGAATTACTAAAATTACATAAATAAATTGGTATTACAAGAAGAAAAATCAAATAATAAGAACTTTAAATATTGAGTCCACTCTAAAAAGTCATAAAATTTAAACTCGTTTAGAATGGCATTTAAAAAAAATTCAAATAATTTGCAATCTAAATTTTTTATACGATTCTAAATACGTTAAATTAAAAATTAACAAAAACGTTAAAATATGAAGCATAATTTACATTTATTACCATTTTTTTGCTTTTTTGTGTCAAACTACCTGTTATTCGGACAAAGTTTATCTATAAACTTCTCAAAATTGCCCATATTTTATTTTTTAAAATGCTCCTGTATTTAGTTTTATCTTTTCGTAAGTGATAAGATAATTGAAAAATAGTAGCATCAACATTGTTGCGTTTGTCTTTTTTTTCTTTAGGTAATTGTTCTACTTGTTTTCTAAGATAACAGCTTTCTATTTGTTTATCAGTAAAATAACGAT
>Ga0190304_1000068_pt1 | contig 44774 bp, 46 predicted proteins | sample 48700712_MG_FD_161670 | JGI IMG/M metagenome (GOLD analysis project Ga0190304, IMG submission 161670) | Hydrothermal vent sediment bacterial communities from Southern Trench, Guaymas Basin, Mexico - 4870-07-1--2_MG | ecosystem: Environmental > Aquatic > Marine > Hydrothermal vents > Sediment ...
CCCCTGTATTGGCAGTAAAATCCTTCGTATATTTATCACATTTCACATTTTCCACGGTGTCCCATTCCTTCATCACATATGAAGTTTTATTCACCACGAAATAGTACTGTCCTGTGGTGGATGTTATCCTTCTCTGAAGTAAAAGAGCATATTTTCCGTAGGAGTTGGCTCTCGTGGATGTCACGATATTTCCCTGTGGATCGAGGACAAGAATCTCCGCATTGGGGATAACTTCCAGACCGTCAGCTTTAATATAATCCCCGTTAGCCTCTGATGTGAGCGGTGATAATTCGTTCCCTGTATTATCATAAACATATCCGCTCAGTAAAAATCTCTCTGTGGAGCCGATATAAGCAGCTCTTCTGCTTATTCTGACAACTCCTCCACCCATATTTCTTATAAATATATTATATGTTTTTGGAGGAAGAACAAGTTCACTTGATCCGGGAACTTCAGCCTCAAGCTCTATATCAGAATATTCCAGAATTATCTCTATCAGATTTTTCTCCTCATTTCTTCTTACTCTCAAATAACTCCCGTAGGGTAAATTCTTGCTTAAGGGTAACTCTCTGCTGGTGATGGTATACGATACTAACTGATATACAATATTATTATCCGGAGGTGGATGGATCAGAAACTGACCTTTATCAAACTCCAACTCAATGAATCTCTGAGATCCTTCCCCTGAGTTGGAGACCTCTCTTATCTTTCTGTCCAGCTCCTCCATGAAATTTATTATGGCATCTATTCTTGCCTTATCCTGACTCTCCTGAACTTTTGGCATTGCCCATCTGTATGCCACAGCTACAGCACCCACTGTAACTGCTAGTATCAGCAATACAGCAATAACTTCAGACTGAGCTTTTTTATTCATCATTTTATATAAGGTTTTTTAAACTTTTAAATCTTTCTACAATAAAAATACAGAAGCTATATACCCGATTATAACAAGTATAACACTGTGTTTTATACCTGCAAATATGGATCCTGAGGAGAACTTACCTGCCACCAGTCCCCCTAAAGCACCCTCCATGATCAGCATGGCAAAAAAGAGAGTATCGTATGTCTCTATGGGGATGGGTTTTCCCTGCATGGTAGGAAGTGTTATATTCTGGAAAACCTGTATAAACTGAGTTTTAATCATGTACACAACACCTATGAATATGAAGTAGGACATATAGATTATACCGAGGTACTGTTGCATCTGAGATGCTCTTTCTTTAGCCAAGGACTGTCTCTCTCTCGCAGCCTCTGAGGCAGCTTCAAGAATCTTTACGATATCCCCTCCAGCATGGTGCGCCACTATTATGAGGGATACTGTGGACTGGATCTTCCCACTCTTTGATCTTTCGGCAAACTGGGAGAGTATATCGGAAAATGATATTCCCCATGAGATCTGTGCTGCCATTTTTTCTATTTCAGGACTCAACCTACCATAATCGTCGTTTCGCGCCATATATATAGCCTGAGGAAGCGTCATCCCTGCTCTCTGCGCCTCTGCTAACGATCTCAGGAAATCAGGAAACTGGTCTTCCAGTTCAGTTATCCAGGCCTGTTCTCTGAATTTATAAAACAGATATGGACCGAAGGCTAAAAAGAATGCTCCAAGCAAAAAACCCGTAAAAAAAGTTGATTCTCTGAAGTAAAGTACACCTACAATTCCAACTATGCTGCCGAGAATGGCAGTAATTATAAATATTATGTAATTAGATTTTTTTTTCATGATCACACCTTCGGCTGTACCTGATCTATCATTATAAGTATCACGGCATATCCTATGGGCAATCCTATATAGATCACACCCTGCTGGATCATCAATAATGTATCTGTGTTGGTGCCCATAAGTCCCATTACACTTGTCATTATAATAACGAAAACAGGCGCTAAAATAAGTGCAGTTACATATATCTCTGCTATCATTCCGAGGGACTCTATGGATGCCTCTATCTTTCTCCTCTCCCTTTCTCTGAGCTTTGTACCTTCTATATATAAATAATCTTTCAAATCCCCACCTGTCCTTATTGTGGCGATCATTTTCCAGAGCATCTCACTCAAACTTGGAGACGGCGATCTCAGAGCCGCTCTCTGAAGAGCCGCCACGAGATCTAAACCGAAAAGCTCAATATCATTTAAAATCTTCTCAGCTTCTCTTGATATCTCTCCATGTCTTCTGTACTCAACAAGCGACCAGAAGATAACTGTTGGAGGTACCCCTGTGCTTGCTATTGTGGCCATCGTATCCACAGCGGCAGGTAATCCCTCCTCTATCTTCCTCTTTCTCTCAGACGTCTTGAATGATGGATAGAGCCAGAATGTAAAAAATGTCAGAAACATGGAGAGGAGAGAAACGATCACTGTGAACATCGTGTATGAAATATTTTCAAATATGGAGATTGTTGAGAGAACGGGATATAAAAACACAAGAACACCAAATACACAGGCGAAAACTATTATGGAGGTGAGGATCATTGCAGAGACATAAGCTCCAAGATTGAGAGGAATATCTGCTTTTCTCAGATATGGTGACAGTTCCTCAAAGTATTTCAGAAGCGGCTGGGTAAAATTATGAAGAACTCTGTGTGAAAATTTCCCATAATTGACAAGTGTTCCCTTCTTCTGATCTGCCATAAGCTCACTTTATCCTTTTCAGGATTTTATCAGGATTTCTTGAATATGTCTGGATTACCCTGCCAACATCCTTATAATGAAGAACGTTATTTGCCGCCAGCCATGTTAAAACTTTACTTCTTCTGTTTATCTCTTCCCACACATCTTCTTCCTCCATTCCTCTGGAGAGAGCTATTCTTTTGACTATATTGGACTCCTCTGCCGTAAATCTGAATGTATCATCAGATGGATTCCACTGGAAGACTTTCTGGTATATTGGTTCTCCCTTCTTCAGATCCACCCCTGTTATCTCCATTACCTCCTTCGTTCTTCTTATGCTCCTCCCCCCCATTTTTGCATGTGTGAGCTGGATCACAATATTCAGAGACTGCAGGAGGGCGGGAGATAAACTTATGGGTCTTGTGGTGAGCCTGTTTACCAAAGCTTCCATAGAATCCGCATGTATTGTTCCCATCCCGGGATGACCCGTAGCCATACCCGTGAACATGACGTTCGCCTCTTCACCTCTGATCTCTCCCACTATGAGGTAATCAGGCCTCTGCCTTAAAGCTGCTCTCAGGAGATCAAACATCGAAACTTCTCCCTGCCTCTTCCCTGATATATCCAGACCTCCAAACCCCGATCTTGTCACTGATGGTATCCAGTGCTCATGAGGAAGATTGAGCTCCTGTGTATCCTCTATGGTAACTATCTTTGCCGTTGAAGGCAAAAACAGAGAAAGAGCATTCAACATCGATGTTTTTCCTGTAGCTGTACCACCTGAGACAAGTGTTGAGGCTGTGTAGGGATGCTCAAGAGCGAGCCACATATATGCAAATATCCTTGGTGGACATGATTTGTAGTTTATGAGCATTGTGGGGGTCATTGGCTCTGTCTTGAATTTTCTGATGGTGAATGTAGGACCATGCTGTGTTACCTCCCTGCCAAATGTTGCCTGCACTCTGCTTCCATCTGGAAGTCTTCCATCAAGCAGGGGATCCGCTACAGATATATGTCTGTTCGCTCTCTGCGCCATCTTTATAACTATACTGTTCAGCTCTTCATCTGTATTGAAAACTATATTTGTGGGCATGCTCCCATATCTGTTATGAACAATATACACAGGAATTCCTGTTCCATCACAGCTTATATCCTCTATATGAGGATCATGAAATAAAGGCTCAATTCTTCCAAATCCTATATAGTCTCTTTCTATATAATACATTATATTATCAAAATCTTTCTTTGTGAGTCTTATCCCCAGCTCCTTACAGACCTCCTCCACCTTTGTTTTTATGTATGTTAAAAGCTCATTGCTCTCTCCGAGCTTCTGGAAATCCACTTCCAGCTCCTGCCCAAGTATATCTTCTATTCTGATAAGCGAATTTTCCTGAAATCTATTCATTTTTGGCTCAATAACATCATAACGAAGTATCTCCTTGGTTTTATCCCAGTATATATGAGCGTATGTTACATTTTTCTGAAGGGGATACCTCTCATCAAATCCAGAGTAATCCATTGTTTTCCATTCTTCAGGAATTGCAAGGATATTCTCATCTTTCCTCAAGATTCTTTTTTCTTCCTCCACTGTTGGAATAACTGTTCCCTGGAATGTCACAGGACCTTCAATCACAAATGTAGCATCCTTTGTACTTACTCTTTTCAAAGGAGGTTTTGCTACTGTTTCGGAGGGCTCTGTGGATGCCGATGGAGACCCTATCTCTATCCTGCTTACAGTCGTTCCTCCCGGCAGTGGTCCATATTTTTCGGCATATTTTTTTATCTTTTCATACTCTTTTTTTTCTTTAAGTTTTTTATAATTAGGAGGTTCTTTCTCCAGATCTAACTTTTTACCCTTTAACTTTCTCAGTACAGCCTTGGCTCTTATCGCCATAATTACACCTTTTATAAAAACATATTCTATTCTAATTTAAATAGTTTTTTATTTCACACCCTCAAAACTAAAGTAAAAATGTCATCAATGAAGTTTTTACTTATTATCTCAAAGTTATTTGGAACCTCAAAAACTGTGTAGTAGAGTTTGTTGACAGTATATCCTCTTATCTCTATAGAGTTCTCATATCTTTTTATCTTTATATCTTCCTTGTTTGCCCCCGGCATCCTGACCTTTATTGTTATCCTGTTCCTGTTTCTTCTCAGTACAGACTCAGGTTCCTCTATCACAGGGGGCACTCTCTTGATCTTCTCATCATACAGTCCCATTCTCCTTTTCAACTCAGGTTCATACTTTTTGAAGTCTCCAAATGCAGAAACTCTGATCTCGGGTTTCTTTGAGTTGTTGGAATTTACATATATGCTTATCCCACCTGATTTGGGAGTATCCATCAGATTGATCATCCCTGTTTTACCAAAATCTGAAACTTCCTTGTCTTCGTATGAGTTCAGAGCTATCCCACAGTTTGGACAGAAGTTCCATTCTTTCTTGATCTGTATCTTGCAGTTAGGACATTCAAGCTTCATTGAAAAGTTATAGAGAAAAGGTATTATATAAAGTTTTTCATACCTTCCCCAGCATCTCTTTAAGAAGTGTAGAACAGTATCCCAGTCTTCCAGATGCTTTTCTTTTTTCCATTTCGTCCAGATATATCCCAAAGTTAAAAACAAATCTTGAATAGAACTTATCTAAATTTTCATACTCCTTATAATATTCAAAATACTTTTCAGGGCTACCTCTCTCAAGTTTTTCTATAAATTTATCAAGCTTATTCAGATAGCTCTCCCAGAGAAGTTTAACTCTCCTTTCTTCATCGTTTTCTATAATCTCCTCCCCCTCTATACTCTCTTCTTTCTTTTCCGTTTCTTTTTCCTCCCAGTACTGATCTATATCCTCCACATCTTTCTCCGGAACCTCCTCTAAAATATCCTCCTTCCATACAACATCTGATTTTGGTGGTGCTATAACAGGTTCTATCCTTTTAAGTTTTAGTTTTCTTCCTTTGGGAATACCCTTCTTCTTTTTTTTCTTCGCTCTCATCATTAAAGAAGAATATACAAGAATATTGATAATAGCAAGAGCTAATATAATAAATCTCAAGTCCATAAATAAAGTTAGCTCTGGAATATTTAAACTTTTCTTCGAATATACTCCTAAACGAAACCTTTTTAAAACCATGGCTTTATCACTTTACATACTATAAATTTTGGTGATCATATGGTACAGCTACATGATATGACCTTTAGAGATGCACACCAATCTCTGCTGGCTACAAGAATGAGAACGGAAGATATGCTGCCAATAGCTGAAAAGATGGACAAAATAGGATTCTTCTCCATGGAAGTATGGGGTGGAGCCACCTTTGATGTTCCTATCCGGTATTTAAATGAAGATCCCTGGGAGAGACTGAGAAAACTGAAAGAAGCAATGCCAAATACACCAATGCAGATGCTGGAAAGAGCCATGAATATAGTTGCATACTGGAATTTTCCCGATGATATAGTGATAAAATTTATAGAACTCGCCAAAAAAAATGGATGTGATTACTTCAGGATATTCGATGCTGTCAATGACCTGAGAAATATGGAGGTACCGATAAAAACTGTGAAAAAGGTAGGGGGACACGCACAGGGCGCTCTCTGCTATACCATAAGTCCGGTACATACCGTGGAAAAATATGTTGAAGATTTTAAAAAGCTGGAGAAGATGGGATGTGACTCTCTCTGTATAAAGGATATGGCAGGGATGATCTCACCGAAGATGGCCTATGAAATTATCAGAGGATGCAAGGACGCAGGTATAAAGATACCCATAGATCTTCACTCTCATTATACAAGTGGAATGACAGGAATGGCTTACATGAGAGCCATAGAGGCTGGAGTAGATATCGTTGATACATCAATGTCGCCTCTTTCTGGTGGGACTGCCCAGCCTGCAACAGAGAGTGTCGTTGCAGCTCTGAAAGGCACAGAATGGGACACCGGATATGATCTGAAGGAGTTAATCGAGATAAGAAAATACTTTATGAAGGTATGGAACAAATACCGGCATCTTCACAGGTTCAATGCCCTCAAGTTCGATCCATCTGTCACCGTTCATCAGATCCCTGGAGGAATGCTATCAAATCTCATATTCCAGTTAGAACAGCAGGGTATAGCTGATAAATACAATGAAGTTCTCGAAGAAACAGCAAGAGTAAGAGAGGAACTTGGATATCCTCCCCTGGTAACACCGACAAGTCAGGTAGTTGGTGTTCAGGCGGTACTGAATGTGAAATTCGGAAGATATAAGGTTATTCCAAAGGAAACAAAGGATTACTGTAGAGGATTATATGGAAAGCCTCCTGCACCGATAAAAGAAGAAATAATGGAGATCGTTCTCGGTAAGGACTGGGAGGATAAGGTCATCACATGCAGACCTGCGGATCTTCTGGAACCTATGTATAAGAAGAGAAGAGATGAACTGGAGGATATGGGACTCCTCAGAAAGGAAGAGGATGTTCTTACATATGCCATATATCCCGAAGTGGGATTAAAGTTCCTGAAGGGAGAGGCTAAACCTGAGTTCATCTCAAAGGAACTGCCTCTTCCGATCACACATCCTCTATCCAAACTTCTGATAAAATCAATATTCCCTGAGATCACAGATGAAGAACTGGAATCCATAGGAAAAGGAGGAGTTCCGGGAGCTATACCCACAGAGTTTGATGTCGAGGTGGATGGAGAGATATATGAGGTCAAGCTCACACCCAAGGGGTACTCAGTGGCTCAGCCGGCTGAGAAGAAAAAGGTTGAAGGAGGAGTAGAAGCAGGGATGCAGGGAACTATACTGAAAATAAAGGTAAAACAGGGACAGAAAGTAAAAGAAGGAGATGTTGTGGTACTTCTGGAAGCAATGAAGATGGAAAACGAGATAAAAGCACCGAAATCAGGAACTATAAAGGAAATATTTGTAAAAGAGGGAGATGAAGTAAAGCCTGATGACTATGTCGTATCTATCGGTGATTAAATGTTTAACAAAATCCTTGTTGCAAATAGAGGAGAAATTGCAATAAGAGTGATGAGAGCATGTAAAGAGATGGGTATAAAAACGGTAGCTGTCTTCAGTGAGGCTGATAAAACAGCTTTATTCAGGAAATATGCTGATGAATCCTATCTCCTTGGGCCCGCTCCTCCCCTGAAATCCTATCTGAACATAGATAAGATAATTGAAATAGCACACCAGTGCGGAGCAGAGGCGATACATCCTGGATACGGCTTCCTAGCAGAGAACCCTGTATTCGCAGAGAGATGTCGGAAGGAAGGAATAGAGTTCATAGGCCCTCCAAAACAGGCTATAATAGATATGGGAAGCAAGATCATAGCAAGAAACACAATGAAAAAGGCTGGAGTTCCAATAGTCCCGGGGAGTGAGGGTGCAATAAGAGATCCCGAGAAAGCAAAGGACATAGCGCATGAATGCGGATACCCTGTGATGGTGAAGGCATCTGCTGGAGGTGGCGGAATAGGAATGAGGGTGGTGTACAACGAGGATGAACTCTCAGAAGCCCTTGCTTCAACACAGATGCTTGCAAAATCTGCCTTTGGAGACGATACAGTATTCATAGAAAAATACTTAGAGGAACCAAGACATGTGGAGTTTCAGGTCCTTGCTGATAAATACGGGCATGCTATTCATGTGAGAGAAAGAGAATGCTCCGTTCAGAGGAGACATCAAAAGCTGATAGAAGAAACCCCCTCTGTTGTTGTGACAGAGGAAAAAAGAGCTGAGGTAGGGGAGATAGCAGTGAGAGCCACAAAAGCTGCAAAGTATGTCAATGCTGGCACAGTGGAGTTCATGTACTCAAAGGGAAATTTCTACTTCCTTGAGATGAACACGAGATTGCAGGTGGAACATCCGATCACAGAGATGATAACAGGTGTGGATCTGGCTAAGGAGCAGATAAAGATAGCTGCGGGAGAGGAACTTGGATATGATCAGGAGGATATCGTTGGAAGAGGCCATGCAATAGAATGTAGAATAAATGCAGAAGATCCTCTGAATAACTTTGTACCTGCTCCGGGAAAAATACTGAGATATGCCGAACCCGGGGGTCCGGGGGTAAGGGTGGACTCCGGTGTATACCAGGGATTCACAATACCATCTGCATATGATCCAATGATCGCAAAACTTATAGTCTGGGGAAGCAACAGAGGAGAGGCAATTGAGAGAATGAAGAGAGCCCTATGGGAGTACCAGATCTCCGGTGTTAAAACAAATATCCCATTCCATGAAGTTGTGATGAATCATGAGGCATTTATAAAAGGAACATACACCACTCATTTTATCCCAAAATACAACATTCCTGAACTGGTGAAGAAATATGCAGAGCTTAAAAAACAGCAGGGATCGAAAGCCAAAATCGTGGCAGCGACGGCTGCTGTAGGCGCATTTATTCAGTCATGGTCTCAGAACAGATGAAAATAATATCATTTGAAACAATAGACTCAACAAATGAATATGCAAAAAAGATATCCTCTGAAAGTGAAGATTTTACAGTAATATGGGCAAAAAGGCAGACAGAAGGAAAAGGAAGGCTAAATAGGAGATGGGAATCTCCTGAAGGAGGATTGTGGATATCTGTTATTTTAAAACCTGAATTTTTCTCTTCTTTGCTATCTTTTATCCCTGCACTGGCTGTTGTGAAAACTCTTAAAGAATTTGGAATAGTCTCAAAGCTGAAATGGCCAAATGATATTCTTGTATCTGAAAAAAAGATCTCCGGTATTCTCTTGGAAAAAAACTCTGATGCTGCCATTATAGGAATAGGACTCAATGTAAATATAGAAAAAATAAATACGAACAACTGGACATCAATGTCCATGGAAACAGGAAAAAAGTTCAATCTGAGGAAAGTCTTAGATATTTTAATTGAAAACATAGAGCACTACTATATGCTATATGAAAAAAAAGAGTTTTTGAAGATAAGATTGGAATGGAAAGAAAATTCATCTACTCTTGGCAAATTTGTCATTGTAGAGACAGTTTCAGGAACATTTTACGGAAAAGCGATAGACATAGATGAAAATGGCTTCCTTGTTATGGATAATGGGAAAAAGATAAACTCAGGAGATATCGTACATCTCCGGTAAACTGTATACTTTATACCTTAAGTCGCCGACACAATAGAAAGATTTATAAATGGGTAAATTAATACCTTATATTGACGACAAAATGATAGGTGATACCATGACAGAAAAAATAAAAAATAAAATGATAGAAAAGGCATTAGAAAAAGAGATAAATTTTGTTGTAAAAAGGCCATTTTTAGTATTGTCTGTCATAGTTTTATCCATACTTCTGGCTGCTCCCGGAGTTTTAAATCTTGAACAAAAGTTAAGTCTTGTGGACTTTTTAGACAAAGATTGTGATGCTGTTAAGATTTCAAATGAGCTAGAGCATATAGGGGTGGGATCAGTTTCATATATTGTTATTGAATTACCATATGAGAAAATAAACAACGAAAATCTAACTAGAATAATGAAACTTCAAAAAGAATTAGAAAAAAATCCAGAGATAACATACACTAATAGTATATTAAATGTTATAGGATCCCCAAATGCTGTAATGCTAAAAAATTTGCCAGAAACAGAAAAAACAAAATTTTTGTTTTACAAAACTGACAATAGCTATAAATTAATAGTTTATGTTTATACAAAGGGAGAAGACCTGTCATCTTCAGAAAAATTAATGAGGGATATAAAGGGGGTCGTAGATAAATATGATCTAAGTGTCCGGTATGGTGGTACTGTGCCTCTCCAAGCAGAGGGTAGAAATATGATAAATACTGCAGGAAAAAAAGCTACCATTATATCCTTAATAGCTGTCTTTATAATTTTGGTATTGGCCTTCAAAAAACTCTTCATGCCCTTTTTGATGCTGATCCCCATAGGAATTTCAATATGGTGGGTACTTGGTTTTATGGGATATTCCCATATAGCAATTACGCCTGTAACGGTGATATTTGGATCCTTACTGTTCGGTCTTGGGGTAGATTACTCTGTACATATTGTTCACAGATACAATGACGAGAAAGACAAAGGATTTTATACAGCGGTAAAAACTGCTGTTACAAAGACAGGAAAAGCTATAATAACAACAACATTTACAACTATGGCAGCATTTGGATCCATAATATTTGTAGATTCGCCTGCATTACAGGATTTTGGAAAAATCTGTTTTATAGGGATGTTTTTTTCAATGGTAAGTGTTTTAGTTGTTTTACCGGCATTAATATCTCTGAAGGAAAGAAAAAATATGGAAAAAATAAAGAGGTGAGAATATGACAAAAGTAGAAACAGGAATTAAAGAAGGAGGAAAAAATGTAGAGATAAAAGCTACAGTAGACAAAGAAACCGTAGAAAATTTAGAAAAAGCACTGGAAACCTTAAAAGAACTCAAACCAAAACTCCCTGAGATCTCCAAAGAAAAGATTGAAGAGATCGTAGATCTCATTACCGAAGCAAGGGAGAAAATCCTTCCGAAGGCGAGGATAGAAGAAATCGCTCAGTTAGTTGGAGAAAGAGAGGTAGAAATAAGGATAAAGTTCGATAAATTAACTATAGATGGCGAGACTACAGTATCTTTTTTGCCTTTGAAAAAGAGAGAATAAATCTCTCTTTTATTTTTGAATGATGAAGTTGCTTATGAAGGCCTTAGAAATATTGAATCTGGTAAAAGATGGATCCATAAAGATAAGTCTGGAAAAGAATTCGATCAATATGAGCAGAGATAACATAATAATAGATATCTGGGATCTTGACCTCATGAAGAAATTTATAAGAGAAAAAGAGCTTGAAAGCTTTAATGAAAGAATTGAGAAATTGGCAGAAGAACTGAATAGAATGAAAAAGACTTTGACTGTAAAGTTGAAGGGTAAAGAAATTGTAAAAATAGGATTTAATGCAAACTCTAAATTTTTAAATGTGTTGAAAATAAAAAACATAGAAATTATAGATAAGATTGCTTTTTTTTCACTTATAAAAGAATGGATAACTAAATAAAGGTTAAACTATGGAAGAGGATTATAAAAAAGAGATAGAAAAATTAAAAGAAGAGATAAAAGAATTGAAAAAAGACAGGAAGAAAGAAAGCTTTTTGACAGAAACGTTGAGATGGCTGAATATTGGGGATGCAAAATCAAAAGTCTATCTGTACCTACTGAAAAAAAAGAGAGCGACTGCAAAAGAGATCATAGAAGAAGCTGGGCTCTATCCCACCACCGTAAGGGAGGTACTTACAGAGATGGTGAGGGAGGGGATACTTGAAAGAGAAAAATTGAAAATAGAAAATGCCGGAAGAAATCCATATATTTACAATGCAGTCTCTCCACTAAAGATAATAAAAAAACGCATTGCAGTTTTAGAAAAAGGGGTATCTGAGTTACTTTCTTTAGATTCTTCAAAAGAAATGAAGTTTAAACCTCCACTCATTCCTGTAAAGATAGAAATAAAGATCTCTGAGACCAAGAAAAAGGAATCACCTGAAAAATGAATGAATATAATTTGGAAAAGATGTTACCGTAAAAATGAATACCGTAGAGCTATTACGTCGAAAATTATGGCTGGGAGCGTTGTGACAGCTATCAGTCAATTGAAAAGAATTATCAATTAACTTTATGAAAAACTGTCAGAAACTAGAAGATGAAATTAAGTTTGAAATTCACTCACAGAGATCACTCGATCAGTTCCCTCAGCCTGGCAATTACCTTCTCCTCATACTCCATTCTTGTGGGCTCATCATAGGTCAGGAGATCCTTTTTTATAGCTCTTATCACATTCTGAACTTTCTCTGCATTGTACACCAGCATCAAAAAGTACGTACCCAATATCAGATGGAGACTGGCAAGCAGGAAGAAACCTGAAACAATGAGAAATCTTTCTATTGAAGTAGTTGTCTCAAAGATCACATTGCCCACTGTAAATACCAGTATTGTATAGTATAAAATTGCAAATAAAACAGCTATATACCCTATACTTTTTTCAAGTGTCGTTTTTTTCATATTCTCACTCTATTAACCCTATTTGTATCTATATAGATCTCTTTCTATTTAAATTTTTTGCTTATATCTTCTCACTGTGGTATGCAATTATTTTTGTTTTAGCTCGGAAGAGGATGATCTCACTCTCAAGGATATCATCAAAATAATAGTTTGTCCTATGGTTCTCCTCTATAAAAGTTTTCAATATTCAGAACATCGTGATAAAGAACATTACTTGTTACGCTGGAATTCACCGAAAGCTTTAAATACCCATAGGGTAAAGATCTTTTCGAATAAAAAAAATAGAGGTGATATAAATGGCTATAATAGCAAAGGCTTCGGTAGACAAGCTCATTAGAAAAGCTGGTGCGGAAAGGGTTAGTGAGGATGCCGCAAAGGAATTAGCTAAAATACTGGAGCAGGAAGGAATTGAGCTTGCAAGAGAGGCAGTAGCTCTTGCGGAGCATGCTGGAAGAAAAACTGTCAAGAAAGAAGATATTCACTTGGCTACAAAGAGATAAAACTCCCTCTTTTTTCTTTTTTATTTTTTGATGAGAAATTATTTATTGTAGTCTTCTGTTATTTGAATGATGTGTATTGAGAAGATCCTTAGTGAAGGTGAAAAGCACAATATAGAGTTCAAATCCTATCTTAATGATGACCATCTTTCAAAAGAGAGAAAACAGAGATTGGTTTCTCAGATGAAATACAGGCTGGAGAGGGGAAACGGTAAAGCATATTATATTATCGGAGTTTATGATGATGGAAAGATCTGTGGATTGACAGAGAATAAATTTCTAGAAACTCTGGATGTTATAAGAGAAGTTTCAAAGGAGGTGGGAGCGGAGATCAAAAAAATAGAGAAATTTAACAAAAATGGTGTATTTGCAAGGATAACAATAGAGAATAATCATGAGATAAATAACAAAACTCACATAGTGATCGGAACAATAGGACATGTTGATCACGGAAAATCCACTCTTATCGGGACTCTGATAACGGGACAAAAAGATGATGGCTCTGGAAAAACAAGGATATTCCTGGATTTCCTGCCACATGAGATCGAGAGAGGATTGACCGCAGAGATAGCATATGCTGTCTATGGTTTTGATGACGAAGGAAATCCCATGAAACTGAAGAATCCATTGAACAAAAAGGAGGTTGCTGGGGTTGTTGATAAAGCTAAAAAGCTGATATCTTTCGTTGATTGCCCGGGACATGCACCATGGCTCAGAACAACAATAAGAGGCATTCTTGGTCAGAAGGTTGATTACGCACTCCTCGTCATAGATGCCTCAGAGGGTGTGACCTCGATAACAAAGGAGCATATGGGAATAGCAATAGCTATGGAGATGCCCATGATAATAGTTTTAACAAAGATGGACAGAGTGAGTGAAGAGGAAGCGAAAGCTGTGGAGGAAAATATCAGCATTCTTTTAAAAAAACTTGGTAGAATTCCTTACAAAGTAAAAAATCATGATATAAATATAGAAAATGAAAAAATTGTTCCTATATTGAAATGTTCTGCCATAACAAAGGAAGGATTTGATCTTCTCGATAGAGTTCTTTTCAAGCTTCCAGACAGAACAAAAAAGCCTGAAAAACTGGAAAAACCATTTCTTATGTACATAGATAAAGTTTATTCAATAAAAGGAGTTGGGACGGTCGTTACAGGAAGGGTCATGCAGGGTGTTATAGAAAACAACAGAGATCTTTATTTAGGACCGTTTGAAGATGGATACAGGAAGATAAAGGGACAGACAATAATGGAACATTATCATTATCTGAACAGGGCTGAAGCTGGAGACGTTGTTGGAATAGCCTTAAAAAATGTGAAGAAAGAGGAAATAAAGAGAGGAATGATACTCTCAGAGAAGGAGGGGAAAAAGGTGAGGGAGTTCATAGGGGATGTCTTTATACTCTCACACCCAACGACGATAAAAGAGGGATATGAGCCTGTACTCCATTTAGAAACAATATCTGAGAGCGTGAGGTTTGAGGAGATATATGGGAAAGAGTACCTGAGTGTTGGGGATCGTGCCAAGGTGAGAATGAGATTTAAATATAATGCCTATCATATAGAAGAAGGAGAGAAGTTCATATTCAGAGAAGGAAGATCAAAAGGAATTGGAGGAGTAGAAAAGGTATTGTAGGTGAAAAAATGGAAAAAATAATAGTTGATAAGGAATTAAGTTTATTATCTTCAGATGATTATGTTTTTGTAGGCAGAAAATCGAGTGTTTTTAAGAAATATAGAGATAAGGCAGGAATGTATATTGGAAAAGTTGCGGAGGTACCTGAGAACGGTGATTATTTCGGGAAGAGAGTACTTGTGGACTCCATATCTCCCCATGCTATATTCATATGTGGAATGAGAGGATCGGGGAAATCCTATACTCTGGGAGTCATGGCAGAGGAGATAGCATTGAAAAACGATGCCGTTGGCGTCATAATCATAGATCCCATGGGGATATTCTGGTCAATGAAACAGAAAAACAAAGTGGAGAGCGAAAAACTCACCCTTCAGGAATGGGGACTTACTCCTCAGGGTATAGACTCTGTAAAAGTTTTTATACCCAAGGGACAGACAAAAGAAGCTCCTGAGGAAACATGGGATGAGATCTTTACAATAAGACCCTCAGAACTGACAGTTGAGGACTGGTGTCTGACCTTTGACGTTGATCGTTTTGATGTTATGGGAATCCTCTTGGACAGAACGATAGAATGTGTTAGAAATGGATACGTAACAAAAAAAGGTAAATTCATAGAGGGAAAACCAAAGGGGTACAGTGTGGAGGATATGATCCATGTAATAGAGAACGAAAAATCAATTCTCTCCTCCGAAAAGGGATTTAAAAGTGCTACAAGGAGAGCTTTGATAGCAAGATTGAAAGGTGCGAAGAACTGGGGCATATTTGATGAAAGAGGAACAGAACTGAAAGATCTATCGAAAAGAGGACAGATCACAGTTATAGATGTATCTTTTCTGGAGGATAATGTGAGAGCTCTTGTTGTTGGGACTCTTGCAAGAAATATACTGAATACGCGAAAGATAGTTTCAAGACAGGAAGCATCTGGTGCGTTGTCCAGTATGATAGGCAGTATCCCTGTGACATGGCTCCTTATAGATGAAGCGCATATACTCGTTCCTGGTGGTGGCAGAAAGACAGCAGCTTCTGATGCTCTTTTAGAATATGTGAGGCAGGGAAGACAGCCTGGATGTTCAATCGTTCTCGCAACTCAACAGCCCTCCGCAGTGGATTCGAGGATCCTCTCACAGACAGATATCCTTTTCTGCCACAAACTTGTATATGGAGACGATATAAATGCTGTTATAAGAAGAATGCCATCTGAAATGCCCAGGATGTTTAAAAACAGAGAATTCATCCAGAATTTGCCCATTGGAATGGCTATCGTAGGTGATAAGCAGGAAGAAACATCAAGATCTTTCCTGGTAGCTATAAGACCAAGGATATCACAGCATGAGGGAAGAGAAAGACAGCCAATATTTGAGGTGGATCCTGAGGTGATGAAAGAAAATGTGAAAAATATAATTGCCGAGAAGTACAGAAAGGAAAGCAAGGAAGATCTCAAAAAAATAATAGAAATAGTCAATGAAGATTACAACCTGGCTCTTGATCTAGATAGCATCCTGGAAGAACTGAGAGAAGAAGGAAGAATAGAGAGAAAAATAACAAAAGAGGAAATAGAGGAAATAAAGGAGATAGAGGAAACTCCAATAGAAAAATTCACAGAGATTGTGGAGATTCCAAGAGAAAAGGAGTTGAAACCTAAGGTGGAGCCTAAATTGAAGGAACTCAACTTCAGAAAAGCCTCTGTTCTTTATGGAGAGATAGATAGAGAAAGAATCTATGAAATAGCATCTAAAAAAGCAAAAAAGAGGCTTTTTAAAGAGATAGAAAAAGTAGAATCATGCCATAAGATATTTTATCCAATATTCAGAGTCATTTTTGATTATTTTCCTGAAAAAGGAGATTATATCAATCTTTCGTGTCTCGTAGATGGCCTCACCGGAGAGATATTGAGAAAAAATAAAAAAATAGAGAGAACAAGAGGACTGAGAGATCTGATACCCCTGAAAGACGATGAAATGAGCTTCATGATATATCTCATAAAAAGAGAGAATGCCACACAGATAGAGATAAGAAATGAAATGAAGTTGAATCCGAACAAAATAAAATCTGTTTTGAGTTCTATGATACAGAAAGGGCTTGTGAAAATCGATAGAAAGGGTAAGTTTGAGGAGATAAAACCTTCAGGTCATTATAATATCGTGTGGGATCCGAGAGATAAAAAGATAAACTTTGAGTATGCCGTTGAGGAGGAGTTCCTTGATCTCGATACTATAATCCATGAGACAATCACAGAAAAGGAGATAGCAAAGGCTCTCAAAATATGGGGAAAGGCCAAGATATGGAAGATTGAAAAACTCTATTACCCCTACTGGATCGTATATTACACAGGAGAAAAATCCAGAGTAGAAGTTTTTGATGGAATATATGGTCAAAAAGACGATTACGCAAAAAATATGATAAGACACAGGATCTGAGATCTCATCACTCTCTGTTTAACAGTAAACTATTTAAATTATAAATCATGTGACGTGCATGGGTAGGAGGATCTAATCCTCTTCTTTACACACCTCCACATCTTTTCCTCCTACCCGCATGAATTTCTATAAAAATATAAAATATCTGATAAGAAGAAAACTATACTCACTCAATAAAAAACATTTGTTTAATATCACGGTTTTTTACCTTACAACTGAATAAAAGCAAATATTTTTAAATTTAGTTGTTTTTTATAGGAGTATGATCAAGGATATACTGAAAACTCTTGAAGATGAAAATGTAAAAATAATAAGATTTAAGTTTGTGGATACATCGGGAAGGATCTATGGCATGTCCACAACCAGAAAAAAATTAAAAAAAGTACTGCATAGTGGAATAAGCTTTGATAGTTCTTCCATACCCAAATTTTCAAATATTTATGAGAGTGATATGAAATTGTTCCCGGATCCTGATACCTTTAAAGTTCTTCCATATGAAAGAAAAGAAGCATCATTCATATGTGATATAAAATACCCTGATGGAAAACAATACGAAAAATGCACAAGAACTCTTCTGAAGAATAAACTTCATAGCATTGATTATAAGTACATAGTTAAGGCAGAACTGGAGTATTATTTAATAAAAGATGGAAAGCCCCTCGATGATAACACATACCTCAACGCATCCTTTGATGATACAGGACACAGGATCACAGAAGAGATAGTTCTCTTCATGGAGTCCATTGGTATGGATATCGAAAAATTCCATCACGAGAACGGAAGAGGCCAGTATGAGATAGAGTTCTTCCCAAAGGATGCTCTTACAATAGCGGATGAAATAGTACTTTTTAAAGAGATCGCAGAGAGAATTGCAGATAAATACGGTGTCCAGATATGTTTTCTTCCCAAGCCTTTCATGGATGAAGCTGGATCTGGAATGCATTTTCACCAGATACTGATCAAAAATGGAAAAAATATTTTCTATGAAAAAAGTTTGACTGAAAAAGGGAAAAAATTTATTTCAGGGCAGTTAAAACATGCTTCCGCACTCACCAGAATTTTAAATCCTACAGAAAACTCATATAAAAGGCTTAAGGGAGGTGAAGAAGCCCCGAGATATATCTGCTGGGGGTACTCAAACAGATCCGCACTTATAAGAGTTCCTCCCTCAGGAAGTATAGAGATAAGATCACCGGATCCAATGTGCAATCCGTATCTTGCCTTCTCTGCTCTTCTGGATGCTGGATTTTCCGGAGATGAAGATCTTCCTCCTGTACAGAGAGATGTATATAATCTTTCTGATAAAGAATTGAGAGAGTATGGTATAGAGGAGCTACCTGGAACTCTGAAGGAAAGCGAGGAGGAACTGAAGAAAGACCCAATACTGAAAGAGTATATGAAATTTCTGTGATCATGCAAAAATTTATATTCGGGGAATGCAAAAATTTTTAGGTGATAAAATGAATGTAGAGGAATACATAAAAAACAGACTGAGGAAAGAAAAACTTCATTTCACACTGATCGATCCTGACTCAGAGACTGCAAAAGATACTAAAAAACTGAGCTTGCTCAAGGAGATCAATACCGACGCTATACTTATTGGTGGATCAACGCAGGTGAGAGGAGAGGAACTGGATGATATCATAAAATCCATAAAGAAAATCACAACAGCCCCTATAATAATATTCCCGGGAGGAGTTGGAGGTATAAGCAGATATGCAGATGCCATATTCTTCATGTCCCTTCTGAACTCCAGAAATCCATACTTCATAACAAAAGCTCAGGCTCTTGGTGCCTTTCAGGTTAAATCTTCAGGACTTGAAACTTTGCCAATGGGATACCTCATAGTCTCTCCCGGTGAAACGGCAGGATTCATAGGAGAGGCTGATCTTCTTCCAAGAAACAAGCCAAAGATCGCAGCAGCCTATGCACTTGCAGCACAGTATATGGGGATGAAATTTGTCTATCTTGAGGCTGGATCCGGTGCCTCAGAACCTGTACCCTTAGAAATGATAAAATACGTGAAAAAAGCAGTTGATATACCTGTTATTGTGGGTGGAGGGATAAAAGAAAAGGAAAAAGCAGAGGAAATATCCAGAATCGCTGATATATTAGTTACAGGTACAATTGCAGAGGAGAACTTTGATAAGTTGAAAGAGATAGTGAATGCTGTGAAAGGGATAAGATGAGCCTTACCTACAGGGTGAACAAGTTCCTGGATTCTCTTAAATACGATTTTGAGATAGATAAACTGAATGATAAAGAATATTTTAAGGAGGTATATTTTAAAATATCAAAAAATCTATCTATAATGGAGAATTTTAAAGAAGAAATGGAGTTTTATGGATTTCCAAATCCATTCTATCCCCTGAAAGGACTTAAAGGTTCTGAACCTTTTTTCAGAAACAGAGCACAGTTGAAAAAGCTGACATATGAAAGAAACTCCTATGCACTCTCAGCACACAGAATAGCATTGGAGCATCTGAAAGAATCCATAATGCTGAAAAATGATAAGAAATACACGGGAAGAGAAGCTTTAAAGTATATAAACAAAGATCTCAAATTCTGCAGAAATGAAGAAGGTGTTTACAGGCTTGAGATCCTGAGATTTCTTCCTTTATCTGGAGATTACATGGTAAAACTAAGCCAGTTTACAAAGGAAGAAAGAAAAAACTATCGAAAGATACTCAGTATAATCGATAAAGAAAAAGGAGGAGTGAGCTCTGTAAGCTTTTATGTGAGATACAAAACAGGGGTGAAAAAGAAAAATATTCCATTGAAAGAGTATAAAGAGTTTATAGAAGATAAAATGAGTATAAAATCCTCCAAAGTACACAGAAAAAAAGGAGGATTAATCAAAGACAGACATATCAGGAAGATTCTCGCTATTTCATATGCCCCCATAGGCATAGAAACTTTTGTTTTTGATCTTGCAATGTTCTATTTAAAAAAAGGAAAATATGAAAGAGAGAGATACTCAGGGATATTTCCCACACTTTCCAGTGAGATCCCTCATGAAAAACTTGGAAAATATGGAGAAATAATAGAATTAAAAGAAAGAATGGAAGAAGAACTTCAAAAATTAGGAAGATTTGAAAAAAGTCTTACTATAGGTGGAATAGCGTATTACAAAGTCACAGGAAACATGGAAGAAACCCTGAGATACTTCAATATGAGTGAAAAAAAATTAAAAAGAAAACTGGAGGAGTTTGAAACAATAGGACTTCTCAGCACTAAAAGCCTGAAACCAAGAACTCAGAAGTTCCTGAAGTATCTGAAAAGGTGATTTTTTGAAAATAATAAAATTTACGAATAAAGAGAAAGTTATAAAGGAAATAGAAAAGGGATTTGAAGACGAGGTGGTATATCTCTCAATAAGACCTTCGATAGATGTAATCGTCGCACTCATAGAAAACGATCCAAATATAAGAACAATTTTATGCCCTCCCAGTCTTTATGAACTGACATCTGAAAGGGTAAAGAATGCTCTTAAAAAGGTGGGTATCTCTCTCCAGAAAGGAAACTTTAAGGCTGGAAGGCCTGTGAAGTATAAAAAAGAGGATATAGAGGAGATGGTAAGACTTTATAAGGCAGGAATTCCCGTCAGCAGAATAAGAGAGGAACTTGGCATACCGAGAAGAACTATTTATTATTATCTGAATAAGGTGAAAAACAATGAATTATGAACTGTATAAGGAAATATATGATAATTTAAATACACTGGAAGATATTGATGCTCTTGTTAAAAAATTTAATATAGAAAAAGAAGTATTCTTGGCAATACTCTCCCAGAAAATAATCAGAAACACAAAGAAGAATTACTATAGACTGAAAAAGAAAAAAGATACATTAAAAATGAGATGGCAAAATGGGGACAGTATCATAAAATTATCAGAGGAGTACAACTTTTCTCCGGTGCTGATGGCATCTTTCATACTTAAAGATACGCTTTCTCATAAAAAATTTAAAGAGTATCTGAAAAATCCAGATTCTATCGAGGATGAAAGGGTAAGAGAAGAGATAAAAGAAGTAACAGAGAAAGATATAGTCTATTCGCCGAAGTATATCATTCTTCAGAGAGAAAATGGAATAAGATGTGAGGAAGAAATAAAAAACTGGCTTTTAAAAAGAAAAATTAAATTCATAACAGAAAAAGACGCAAGAGTTGAGAACTTCAGTAAAACTCCAGACTTTCTTCTCATGACCCCTTTTACCGTTGGAAACTTTGAGGCAAGATGGATAGAGAGTAAGGCAGGATTTGGGGATCTTATTCAGTTCAGGGAGAACTTCAGGGATCAGTTACGGGCATATGTGAGGATATTCGGTTCAGGGATCATAGTTTACTGGGCTGGTCACCTAGATATGCTGAATAATTTCTCTAGCAGGATAGCTGTGGTCTCCAAGAATTTTTTTTAATTCAAAATGAAGAGTTCATTATCTCAGGACTTTAAATTTATTTGGAGTTGGCTCATAGAGATCTCCTCTCTGCTTGAACTCTTCTATCGCCCGTCTCACAAAGCGTTTGTCAATTCCCTCTTTCTCTGCTTCCTGAATTATCTCCTCAAGAGACACTCCATCCCCTTTATCCAGTTCAGTTATTATATCCATGAGATGTATCATTCTGTCTCTCTGAGACTTAGGCTTTCCGGTCATTATGACATCTATATCCAGCTTCCCTGTCTCGGGATCAACTCCCACCTTGAACAACGTGTTTTTAAAGAGTTTTATTACAGCCTCGGCATCTTCGGCCTCCACTCTGTTTGAAAGCCTCATCTTTGCTCTTGCCTCACTGAGTCTTATAAGTGCCTCCAGCTGTCTTGCTGTGATCGGGACGGGAGCATCCCTTCCCTGAGCTATTTTTCTCATCTGAACATAGAAGTTATGGATCTTTCTTGCTGCCTGCTTAGTTAAAACAGGAAACACATTTATTTTTGCGTAGAGTATATATTTTTCAAGAATTTCAAGATTCAGAGGTGGTGTTATAATTTCTTCAGCATTTCTGTGAACATCAAGAATATGCTGGGCAGTTGCCTTATCCCTCTCTTCATCGGGAACATCTGTTATTATGAAGACAAGATCAAACCTTGAGATGAGTGTTGGAGGAAGATCTATCTGCTCAGCGAAAGGCTTGAATCTGTCAAATCTCCCATACTTTGGATTTGAAGCTGCAAGAATAGCTGATCTTGCATTTAATGTTGCTACTATACCTGCCTTTGCAATACTTATCGTCTGTTGCTCCATGGCTTCATGTATCGACGATCTATCATCCTTGCTCATTTTGTCTATCTCATCTATGCATGCAATTCCTCCATCTGCAATCACCAATGCCCCGGCTTCCAGTGCCCAGCCACCTGTTGTTTCATCATGTACAACAGCTGCTGTCAATCCAGCAGCACTCGTCCCCTTTCCACTCGTATACAGTCCCCTCGGCGCTATTTTCGATGCATACTGGAGAAGCTGTGATTTTGCAACACCGGGATCACCCACCAGAAGGATATTGGGGTCCCCTCTCAATCTTGTCCCATCGGGAAGTTCCTTTGTAACGCCTGAGAATAACTGCATCGCTATCGCTTCCTTCACATCTCTGTAACCATAAACAGAGGGAGCTATGGAGTCTGTTATCTTATCTATTATGAAGGGATCCTGTGCAAGTTTTTTTATCTCTTCCTCCTCTTCCTTGGTGATTCTGATCTCCTCAACATCCTGATCCTCTATTCTTATGGAGTTCACATCGATATACTTACTGAAAGTTGTTTTCATGCCCTTGAATGTTCTTTCCTGAACGGTCTTGAGTATTCCTGTGATTGTAACTCTATCACCGGCCTTTGCCAGCTCCACAAGATCGTTTCTGACGATAAGATTGATCCTTCTCGGCATTCTCCCTCCTCTGAGCTTTTCAGGCCTCTCCTGGATCTTCAAAACCTGCCAGTCTCTGAACTTCGATTGGTCTTCAAGAAGTTTAAAGGGACCATTTCTCCCACATGCAGGATTCTCACATATTGCAGGCTTCTTGAAAAACTCCTCTGTCTGCTCAACTATCTGTATATGTCCGCATCTCTGACACTGAAACACTGCCTCAACGATCTCGGGTTTCACCTCGGAACTTCTACCCACTATGCCAAGAACCTGAACAAACTTGTTCACATGAGAAGATCTTAAGTCCCTGATCTCTATCTCCTCTGATTTAGCATTGTAAAATCTTACAAAAACATCTTCTCCAAGGAGTATTGTTCTCAGTGCATCATCTGCTATTGGAAGAACATCCACAGGTCTCTCCACGATAGCCTCGTATAACTCCGGATCGTAATCTAAGATATCATCACAATCCACTTCCAGCGATCTCTTTTCTGTGGTCTTCATCTCATCTATCTGCTTTTTATACTTTGGATCACCCACTTCAGGATAACCCAGAAAAAAATCCCTGAATCTGTTCAGGATATCCTCATAATCTATCTCCATCAAAGATCCCTTCCATATCTTTAAACCAGTTCCTTATCTCCTCTTTCACTCTGTTATATAATATTCTTTCCATGTGTGGAATCTCTATCTCAGCATCCTGTATTGCAAGCTGCATGAGTTTCTGCAATCGAAGATCTATAAGCTGTCTCAGAGAAACCATGATCTTTCTTTTCTGCTCTGGAGCAGCTTTTTTGAGTGTTATCATACTTATCTCATAAAAATTCTTATCCAGGGAAGCTAACTTTTTATTCTTTCTTTCTTCCAGGATCAATCTCTGATAATATTTGTTATCATAAGTTTTTACTTTTACAACTCCCTCCTCTTCAAGAAAAAAAGCCAGCCATTGAGGGATGTCTATATTTTTTCCTGTTTTTATAGAGTAAGTCTCCTTTCCTGTCTCCACTCTAAGATCTCTGATACCAACTACTTCCATAAGATTATTAACCTTCCTGCTCTAATATAGTTTATGGTTTTTATCTGTCCTCAATGTGGTAGAGAGTATAATCATATAACTATCTGTGAATGCGGATCCCCTCTCGTTGTTGAGGAGAATACTGAAGATGTAAGCTTTGAAGGGGAAGGCGTCTGGAGATACGAGGATCTTCTACCTGTCAAAAGAAAAATCAGTTTAAATGAGGGAAATACCCCCATACTTTATTTTGATAACCTTGATCTTTATATAAAGGATGAAACAAGGAACCCCACCGGAAGTTTCAGGGACAGGGCTGCTACCGTTATCCTCTCTCACTGCGACAAAAGGGTGGTGGCATGTGGATCCAATGGTAATCTCGGAGCTTCGATAGCCGCATACTCTGCCTTTGCAGGAAAAGAGAGCTATCTTTTTGTACCGAAGTATGTGGACAGGGGAAAGCTGCTTCAGATGATGATGTACAACGCTAAGGTCATAAAGGTAGGAGAGACAGTCGATGATCTGCTGGAGACCGTCCAAGAAGCTTGTAAGCTGAATAATTTCTATGACGCCTCTGAGTACAATCCCTATGTGACTGAGGGTCAGAAGACAATAGCATTCGAGATATTTGAAAAAGGGGAGTTTGATAATATTATCGTTCCTGTGGGAAACGGAGGCACTATATTTTCAATCTACAGGGGTTTTTCCCAGCTTCTTGATCTCGGATATATAAATACTCTTCCAAGACTTATAGGAGTTCAAGCAGAGAACTGTGCTCCCTTCATAGATAAGAAACAAGAAATAAAAAAGACGGATGCCCTTGCGATATATGTTAAAAAACCTCTCTTCAAAAAACTGGCAATGGACGCAGTTAAAAATTCCAGAGGAGAATTCATCAAAGTCTCCGAGGAAGAAATCAGTGAAGCTCAGAAAATTCTTGCAAAAAGAGGAATATTCTGTGAGTTAGCCTCTGCCACCACAGTTGCCGCAGGATTGAAACACAGGCTAAAAGGAAAGACTCTATGTATCATAACAGGAACAGGACTAAAATCTCTCCATATAAAAAGAGATTATTTTGGAGTTGCAAACACGAAAATAGAAATTCTGGAGTTATTAAAAGAAAAAGATAGTTATGGATATGAAATATGGAAAAATCTCAATAAAACAATGAAAATTCAGGCTATTTATCAGCATTTGAATGGTCTTCTGGAAAAAGAGATGATAAGCTCCAAGAAAATTGGAAAGAAGGTTTATTACAGTATCACAGATAAAGGAAAGAGGTTTCTGGAAGTCTACAGGGAGCTGATTTGAGTTTTGATTTTAGGATCAGGTATGGATTTGTGAGGCTGCCTTCTGCTTCTGTTTCTCTGTTTTTTATTTCTTTATAGAGATCGCTTTTATATGAGGTATAACAGTTTCCTATCTCATCGATAATATGTGCATCAGATCCCCCTGTAACTGCTGTATTTAACTCTTCAGCCACTTTTCTTGCTTTTTTATTTGCAAGATAATTTCTTCCATTCATGACCTCTATGCCGTCGAATTTCAGTTTTTTTACAAGGTCTCCTATCCCTTTTCTGAATATATCGTAAGGATGTGCTGCAATTGCCAGCCCTCCCTGAGAATGTATCATCTCAATCGTCTCCTCGGCTGAGATATTTTTTGGTATCTCCTCCTCAATGAAAATCCCCAGAATATGCCCTTCTCTTGAGGATATCTCCATCCCGGGAATAAGATCAATACCCATTTTCCTTGCAAAATCCTTAACTTTGAAAAAGCCATTCATTGTATCATGGTCAGTTATGGCTATGGAATCCAGTCCTATCCTTAAAGCCTGCCTTATTATATCCTCAGGCGAATCTACACCATCATTGAGAGAGTAAAAGGAGTGTATATGAAGATCGCATTTCATAGAATTTCATCCTTTGAGACATTGAGAATTATTGTATCCCCCACTGTTTTTATATCCTCTGGTTTTATCTCGATCTTCTTTTTCATGAGCCCTGTACTTATTCCTATGGAGTTCACCATTCCATCTGTGAGATCAAAATCTATATAGATAACTTTTCCCACTTCATTGGCGTTGATATCAAAAACCTTTTTCCCTATAATATCTGATGTTTTCATGATAAAAAAATAGAAGGAGAGTTTAATAAATCTTTTCATAGTGTCTTTTCAAGAACTACTACATGTTTGGCCCATTCTTCATATTTAAATCCTTTTTTAATGAGGATCGAGATTAAATTTTCATCTCTTGGAATAAATGCCCATATTTTTTTATGATTGTTTTTAAATGCAAGATATTTTAGTCCATCTATGATTTTTTCTCCTTCAAAATAGGTAATTTCAAAAAAATCTTCTCCCCAGTTTACTCTCTCAACTATAGCATATCCATCTTCCGAGATATATCCTTCTTTTATCAAATATGGAGAGATTTTATAGAATGTGAATGCCTGTGGCAAAAGAAAGTTATTTTTTTTCAATATTTCAGATTTTTTCAATCTTTCCCATACATCGCCCTTTTTTATCTCACAGTATTTTTCCTCACCGATATCAGAGTACATCAATGTATAGTACCCCTTTATTTTGAAACCCATTTTCCGAACATGATTAAATGCGGCAGTGTTATCTTCAGTTGTGAAAAGTCTTGCTTTCTTTGCTTTTGCTTCTTTCATACATTTCTCTGTGAGAAGAGTGCCTATGCCTTTCCTCCTATGATCTTTATCGACTCTCATTCCTCCAAGCCATGCTTCTCCATCCAGTGAGTATTTAAGTCTGCTGAGTCCGATTACTTTATTATCTTTGACGGCAATGAAGACTTTATCTTTTTCAAGCCAGTGATCTATTACATCAAGGATATAATCTTCAGGATCATTCCTTCTCAAAAACTCTTTTATCTCTGGAGAATTCTCCTTCGTGGCATGGAGAATTTTCATGAAATGTATAAAAACAGAAAGATTAAAAATTTAACTTTTCGTTAGATGCCTATTTTATCTTCGTTGTTAGTCCATTTCTAATAGTATTAAGGTATTGCTCATCAGTAATATATAATTTCTGTAATGATGCTAACCGAAAGCTTTTTATACTTGCTCGCTGATATTGCTCAGCAATAATATAAAAATGAAATGTTACCATAACGGTGAATTTATATGAAAAGAGTAAAATTGAAAATAGGAATGACGTTAGCGATATGCTTTGGAATGATATTTACAGGGATGGCGTTTGTACAGGTAACGGCAGATCTTCCTGAGAAATATGCATTAGTAATAGGAATATCGGATTACCAACTCATAGGCGATCTTAACTACTGTGATGAGGATGCAAGAGACTTTGCCAACTACTTTAGTCAGAAGGGATTTTGTGATGTAAGAGTGCTGGTAGATTCTCGGGCAACAAAGTTTGCCATACAGAACGCAATTACAGGATGGTTGGCTAGTGAAGTTGATAGCAATGACTTGGTGGTAATAACTTTCAGTGGTCACGGTGGAAATGATCTGCCAGACATTGATGGAGATGAAGTTGACGGATTCGACGAATACATATGTCCATACGATACGACTCCCGGGGTTGCGACATCCGTTATAAGTGATGATGAGTTTGACCTCTACTTGGATACATTAAAATCTATGAACATAGTAGTTATCCTCGATTCATGTCATAGTGGGGGGATGGCAGGTGCACCGGGATTTACTCCAAAAGGTGTTTCAGCTATGACAGGCGATACAGCAGCGTTTGCTCCACAGTTTGGTGGCCAAAATGATTGTTCTTTTGCTTCAGATATATTTGGTAACGGACGATTAATTTTAATGTCTTGCCAAGCTACCCAGGTTTGTTGGGATGTTCCAGCTCTTCAAAATGGTCTTTTTACCTACTATTTGATACAGGGATTAACAACTATTGCAGCGGATATAAACGTAAATGGACGTATTTCTTTTGAAGAAGGATTTTTATACGCAGATCCCTTGGTTAATACGTACTCAAACAATGTTATTGGAGTAAACCAAGATCCACAGATAGATGACAGAATAACTGGAGAAGTAGAAACAGAAAACTTTACGTGTGTATCAGAATTCGTAAACCCAATAGTAGCCTTCATGCCAGTAAAGAATTATCATTTGGGACAGGTGAATACTCTCCTATCAGACATAGAAGAACTATTACCTGAAGAAGTACCTGAAGAGATACAAAATCTATTAGACGAGGCACAGACACATATAGATAATGCAAACAGAACAGGTAACTCGATCTATGCAAATAACGAACTTCTGAAAGCATTGAAGATTTTGAACGAAGTCCTGAGTAAGCTTTAATTTTTTTATTTTCCTCTTTTCTTATTGAAATATGGACAGTACTCCGTTATGGGACATTTTTCGCAGAGAGGTTTTACAGGTCTGCATATATTCTGGCCAAATGTTACAAGAATATCATTGTACTCTTTCCAGTACTTCTTCGGAAGCTTCTTTCGCAGGGCAAACTCTGTCTCTTCCGGTGTTTTTGTATTCACATATTCCCATCTGTTGCTTATCCTGTGAACATGAGTATCCACACATATACCGTATTTATCAAATCCCAGAACTAAAACTAAGTTAGCTGTTTTCCTTCCAACGCCCTTCAATTTTAATAGATCTTCTAAATTGTCAGGTACCTTCCCATTAAAATCCTCTATTATCTGTTTGCACAGGATTTTTATATTTTTAGCCTTTGTTTTATAAAATCCAACAGGATATATCAGTTCCTCTATATTATCAAGCTCTAAAATTTTTTCAGGTGTATCCGCTTTTTCCATCAATCTTTCAAAAGCTTTCTTTGTCATATCATCCTTTGTTCTTGCACTTAAAACTGTACCTATTAAAACCTTAAATGGATCTCTTTTCCTCGATATTCTGGTAACTATAGGTTCTTTGAACTGTTTTATATACTCTCTGAGAGTATCAAGAACAATGGATATGTTATCATTTGATATCATTACAACAGAGAGAGATGAGAGTATTTAAATTTTTACTCTCTGAAAATCTTTCAGGATGGGAAAGTTTTCCCGTACTTCTTTGACAAGAGAAAGATCGATCTCGCATGTTAAGAGAGTTTCATCTGTTTCTCCTTCGATTACCGTTTTTCCCCATGGATCTATAACAGAGGAATGCCCGAAATACTCGAGTTTCCCATCATTGCCGACTCTGTTGCATCCTATAACATAACTCTGATTATCAATTGCTCTTGCTCTTAAAAGTGTTCTCCAGTGTTCTATTCTCGGATAAGGCCATTCTGCAGATACTATGAGTATCTCAGCTCCATTCATTACCAGTTTCCTTGAAAGTTCCGGGAATCTAAGATCATAGCATATAAGCATCCCTATATTCCCTTTTATCCCAATTTTATTTCCTGGTGCAAAAAATCTATCTTCTTTCATCACTGAAAAGAGATGAATTTTTCTGTAAAAAGCTTCTAAACCTTCTGGAGATATGAAATGCATCGTGTTGTAATAATCGTCTGCCTTCTCTGCTATTGTACCAAAAATCTTTATATTTTTCTCTTTTGCTTTTTTTATAAGCACATCAATAGTTTCACCATCAAAAGACTCTGCTAACTCCTTTATATTCCTTATATACCCTGTTGTCCATAGTTCAGGAAATACTATGAGATCAGATCCTCTCTTTGCAGCTTCCTCAATAAAATCTATTCCTTTCTGCAAATTTTTCTCTTTATCTCCCTGTACTATATCCATCTGTGCCAACGAAACTATCATAATTCTTTTTAAACTCTGTATATTAAAGGGTTTTTACCTCTCTATCTATTTTTCCATCTCGTAGAAATATGATCCTGTCTGTATTTTTTGCAACTTCCAGGTCATGAGTCACTATTATTATCGTTGTATTGAATTCCTTGTTCAGTTTTTTCAAAAATCCAACGATCTCCTGTCCAGTTTTTGAATCCACAGAACCTGTCGGTTCATCTGCAAGAATCAGTTTTGGGTTATTTATTAAAGCTCTCGCCATGGCAACTCTCTGTTTCTGACCACCGGAAAGTTCAGAAGGCTTGTGTAAAGCTCTTTCCTTCAATCCTACTATCTCTAATAGTTTTAACGCTCTTTCATATTTTTTCTGATCTATGCCTTCAGGAAGTAACGGGATAAGAACATTTTCAAGAGCTGTTAAACTCGGTATGAGATTATGTTCCTGGAACACAAAGCCTATTTTTTTCCTTCTTAGCTTATAAAGAATGGATTTCGGGATTTTAGCAATATCTATACCGTCTATTATAACTTTTCCAGATGTTGGGGTATCAAGAGCGCCTATCTGATCTAAAAGAGTTGTTTTTCCTGAGCCAGAAGGACCAACGATGCTTATAAACTCTCCATCCTCTATCTTCATACTCACTCCATCAAGGGCTTTGACCGTTATATCCCCAATTCTGTAGTATTTTTTCAGATCTATTAGCTCTATCATTCACTCATTCCTCAAAGCTTCTATAGGATCTATTGAAGCAGCTCTATAAGCAGGATATATCCCTCCGATAACACCAAGAGAAACAGCAAACAGCATGGCTTCCCCTACGAGAGTTAAAGTTATATCTGCCTGGAACTGTGCCAGTAAAGAGGCAAATATCATTGTGGCAAGTTTTCCTCCTATGACCCCAAGAATCCCTCCAAAAAATCCAAGTAAGAAACCTTCAAGTAATATCATTTTTAAGGTGTCGGTGTTGCTCCAGCCAACAGCCTTGAAGATACCTATCTCCTTTGTTCTTTCTATTACAGACATCAGCATTGTATTCATGATTCCTATACCACCGACTATAGCAGCTACAGCAGATATTGCCCATGTCATTGTCCGTATCGTATCCATAAAATTACTTATCTGTTCCGTCTGTTCAGATGATGTAGTTGCTTCAACATTCGGGACTGTTAAATTTATTCTCAAAGCAATTTCTTTTTCTGTTCCAGGTTTCTCCACCTTAACCCTCACCATATGGATTGTTCTGGGATCTAATCTTGCTACTTCTCTTGCAACATCTATTGGTATTGCCCGCATATGATCCATGATATAGTTCCCCGTCTCCGTTATACCAACTATTTCAAATTGTTTATCATAAAATGTAACTTTACTTCCCACCTTCAGATTTTTCATTTTTGCGTATGCACTCCCCACTATCATTTTGTATCTGTCATTTGCTTCCAGTGCTCTCCCTTCTTTTATCTCTGTGGCTGCTGTACCGATAAGTTTCTCTGCCACAGGATCTATTCCATAAACTTCAAAACTTCCAATACCTTTTCCTGTTTCTATCTCTTTTTCAGGTATGATAACAACGGGAGCGACATATTTCACTCCTTTTATATCTTTTATTTTATCCATAACAGATTCATCCATTGTTTCCGTAGCCAGGATATTCCCGCTTTTTGTAACTGTGATATCACCTGTGAGGGTACTCATCACGTCCAAAGCATTGCTTCTCAATCCATTGGAGATGCCCACTAATGTTACTATCGCAGCAACACCTATCATTATCCCTAACAAAGAGAGAAATGTTCTTGCCTTTCTCCTCAGTATATTTTTGTAAACAATCCCCAGAAAATTCATTCAGTATCCTCCATCAATCTCTTCATCTCTCTGCGTCTTTTTAAAATCCAGCCGAGTATACCTATCAAAAAAACAGCGAATATACCTATCAAAAATCCTGTTGGATTTCTTTTGTTTTTCAATGTCAGGACATAAGTATCCTCAAGAGTCTTTTTATTACCAATCTCGTCTTCATACTGCACGAAAATCTTTATCTCGCATTTTTCTTTCTCTGTTTTTGGGATAACAGTATTATAAACTGCTGCACTACTGTCTCCTTTCTTTATCCCACCGACATAGTTCATAAAATCTCCAAAATCGGATGAAAATCCAACTTTCACAATTTTGGCATCTCCAGTTCCTATGTTCTCAAGATTAACAGAGATTGTAACTTCTCCGCCCTTGAAAGGTATCTTCGGATCAGAGTCCACGCCCTGAATTACTATCCTTGGAACTCCTCTCACTTCCAGCCCAATTATATGTTTTTCATTTACCATATTCCCTGAATCGTCCAAGTATACAATGTTAAGCGTTATGGGATAATCTCCAGAATCCAGGTCTTCATTTACACTCAGATCAAAATTCACCGTGATTTCAGAATCCGGAAGAAGATCTTTGTAAAGCTTCTCAAGATCATCATTGTTCGGAGTGACAACAGGGATTGAGTTCACCAATGGATCTATTCCAATTTTTATCCATTTTATCTCTTCATTTCCCGAATTTCTTAATGTTAAACTGAGTTTAAAGTTATCTCCCGGAGCCAATGTCCCTGTTTTGACCTCTGTTATATCTATAACAGCATTTTTCATCTCTTCTATCCTGATGGCAATAGTTTTCTGTTCATTGATGATATTACCAAACTCATCCTTGTATGTTATATTTAAATTTACAGGATAAGTTCCAGGAGGAGTCTTTTTATCAGTTATCAGTGAAAAACTTATTTTAGTGCTTTCCTTTGGATCTATATTTTTATATATTCTTTCCAAACTTCCTTCCTTCGGGAGAAAAACTTCGCTTACAAGATTTAATTTCATCCATTCGATCTTCGCTCCTCCTATATTCCTCAGAACAAAACTGAGATCAAAAGAATCTCCAGATTTTAAATTTTCAGGATAAACAACATTCTCCAAAGATATGAGAACCTCAGAAACTACTCTGATCTTAAAATCAAAGTCCTGAGAAAATTTATTGCTCTCTATTCTCCCTTTTATTGTATATTCTCCAGATTCTGCATCTTCATCTATATCTATTTTAAATATTGCAGTCTTTGGTAAAGCTTTCCAGCCATATCCCATATCACCAAGAGAATACTCATCCTCCTCTATGGAAAACGGTTTTTCTGGGAACAGTTTTACCTTTACATTCTCAAGATCAAAATTAGTTTTGTTTGCAACTATAACTGTTACTTTAGCAGTTTCTCCATGTTTATAATATGGTTTATCAGGGAGAACTGTTATATTGAAATTATCTGCTGCCATTATGGGTACTGTTATCAGACTCATGATTATTGCCACTGCCAGTATCTTTTTCATTGTATCACCAGCACTATGTAAGAACACTTATATATAAAGCTTTCGGTTCTTACATAAAAATCTGCAAAAAACAGTTTTTGGCTCAATAAGTTCCTTTTAACCTTCAGGTTCGAATAAGTTATTAATATCAAAAAACAAATACTTCGGATACGTATTTCTTAAATACACAAAAAAATCAAGTAATGATTCTTCAGGCTTTCTACATGAACCCTTGTTTCTATTCACTTTCTCTTATACTTTAGAGATTTAAAAAAATTTTTCTTTCCTCCTATTGAATTGAGCATCTCGATTCTTTAAGATCTATAAGCCCTTAATGGAACAGTACCCTATCCTCAGGTGGGATAAGACAAAATAGATATCAATTCTTCCTTATGATCGCATAAGATCGTTGGCCAGTCTCATATAAAAGCGGAACTTTTGTATGAGATTCATTATAGCAACACTTAAATACTTAAAACATTACTTTGCCATTGTATGATCTCAGGAGATGTTGCTGGTGTAATATCTGTTTATGTATAGGTTGCAATCCTTCTCTTTCTATCTGAAAAACTGTTTAAATCCCATCCTCTTATAAGCAGAAAGTTTCTTCACATAATGGCCGGAAACATATTATTTATCCTGCCAATGTTTGAGCATGCATGGGTGATGGCTTTGCATCTCTTATCGGAACAAAATTTGGAAAAAGAAAGTACACTATCTTCAGGGATGTGAAAAGTCTTGAAGGATCAATAAGTATGTTTATTGTAGAAATCTTGGTCTCACTGATAGCGCTCTGTTATTATGGTGTCGAGATAAATATATTTGTACTTGTTGTTGTTTCATTTATTGCAACTCTTGTAGAAGGCATGACTCTAAAAGGTCTGGACAATCTAACGGTCTCTCTCATCTATCCTCCTTTACTATATTCTTTCGTAAGATGCGTTCATAGTTGTTGGCTCTGATGTAGGAAGATACAATATTATACTCCAATGATCATTATCCAATGCTTACTTTTTCTGATAGATACCAAATTCTTCTGATGATGTATACTGCCTCCATCGAATACTATGTGTTTTACTGGTAATCTCTTACCATAGATCAACACTTGGATCTTACAGTCTCTATGAAACTCTTAAGGGGTTCAGTTTCTCCTTTCTTTATCTGACCAAAAGTGATCTCAACTGTAGCCAGAGGCTCTGCCGCCGCAAGCTCGACCATCTCAGCAAGGGCTTTTCCATGGTCGCCGCCTGCGGAGGTGGCAAAGAACGCCACCTTTCTTAACTGTCCACGAAAGCGCATAAGGTATGCCCTTACAGGGCTCGACATTCGCCCCGCCCAGATGGGGGTTCCAATGATGAAAAGCTCATAATCGTCGGGGTTGTGTTTTGGTTCGGCTATGGGTGGGATCTTCTTCCTCAACGACTCATATCCCGAGCGGAGGAATCCAAAGGCCCCCTTTCGGTTTGTCTTATCCTCAATGACCTCGAGGTCAGCTTCTAGCTCACCAGCTATCCTCTTAGCCACAGAAAGCGTATTCCCGGTTCTCGAATAGACCACCACAAGTGTTTTCATAAGACTTCACTTCTTTCCTGAATTTCCGAGTTCTTATTCCAATGAACCAATTTTTCTTCACGTTTCCTATTAAAACTCCGATATAGTACAGCAAGATACCAGAAGCTGGTATTAATAGTTGAATCATATCGATTTTAATGTCCCTATTCAATAAAACGGTTATAAGATAAACATAAAACAAATATACCATCATCAATACTACAAATCCATCATAGTATTGTCTGAAGTTTTCAATATTATGCTTCAGCGGATCTATTTTTGGAATTGTAATGAAAAGCAAAAAGAATCCCACAGAGATTAGTGGCATTAAGAACAATCCCCAGAATTTTGATATATACCCATTTACTTCTCCTTGAGAATTCCAATGTGATGCCATTTTCTCTGGCATTTGAAGGTAAAAATAAATACCTGAGATGAAGGAAACCATAATTATCCCCAGGACGATTATTTCACTTTTTCTCATATTCATAATTTAAATCTCCTACTATTTAATAATATTTCGGTTCTAAAGGCGTACGAAGGGATTGTGTATAACATTTTGCGGGTATCTGAACTCCGAGCAAGATAAGGACTTTCACATTATTTTAATATTAAAAAACACTATTACTTTAGAACACGTAAAATCAAATAACTCAAAACATATATATTTCACTTATTGATATGGGAGTAAAAAGAAAATAGATTTAAATGTCTACTCAAACATTGATATTAAAATTTAGTTTGGAGTGACAAATATGAAAATTTGTGTTTTAGGCGCTGGAGATGTTGGTAGATTAATAGCATACGACTTGAGTAAGAATTACGAAGTCTCCATCGCTGACAAAAGCAAAGAACGCCTAAAATTGGCCGAGAATATTGCAGCAACATTTGAATTCAATGCATTAAGATTTGAAGATCTAGTTAAATTCATGAAGAAATTTGACCTCATTATTGGAGCTCTGCCCGGAAAATTCGGATTTTCTACACTAAAAGCTGCAATAAAAGCAAAGAAAGACATTGTAGATGTCTCATTCATGCCAGAAAATCCTTTGGAGTTGGATGATCGAGCCAAAGAAGCTGGAATTAGAATGATTGTGGATGCAGGATTTGCTCCAGGCCTTAGCAACATTTTGATGGGACACATAGAAGCAGTTCTTGGGAAACTTGATGAAGGAGTTATAAACGTTGGAGGGCTTCCCAAAAATCCAAAGCCGCCTCTTTATTACAAAGTTGTGTTTTCCCCGTATGATTTAATAGAGGAATATACACGCCCTGCTAGGATCATAAGAAAAGGTCGTCTTATAAGGGTAGATCCCTTGGAAGACATTAAACAATTGAAGATCAGAGATTTTGAGTTTGAAAGCTTTGTTAGTGATGGGCTGCGAACCCTTTTAACAACAGTTGAAGCAGAAAATCTATATGAGAACACACTTCGATGGAAAGGTCACTTAGAAAAGATGAAAGTGTTAAAAGAGCTTGGTTTCTTCAAGCAGGAAAATCTGGACTACACAATGAAAGTTATTCTTCCATTAATGCAGTTTGAAGGTGGGGATTTCTCAACAATGGAGGTCTATGGAAGGTCTGGAGACCAAAAAATAAGGTATTTCATGTACGATGAGGCACAGAGAGGTTTTACTTCAATGGCAAGGAGCACAGGGTATATAACAGCAATAGCAGCACGTTTACTGTTAAAGTATGAATTCGAGCCCGGAGTTATCCCACCAGAGCGCTTTGGGATGGAAGATGATCTTTTTGATGAAATAATAAAAGAGGTCAAAAAGAGAAATATAATCTTGGAGGAGTCTCATAAGTGTTTATAGAACGGCAGATTTAGGCAAGTTACGCCACCATCTCCCTTCCAGAACTCTGAAACGTTAACTAACACTGGTTTGAAGCCTTCTCTTCTCAATTTTTCCTCTGTTTTTGGATATCCCACAGGAAGCAATACTTTCTTCTCCCCTAAGTATAACATGTTGTTTGCATAAAGTTCATCCTCGGGGATTGTTATGAACTTGAATCCCTTGAAATACTCAATGTCAACTGCATGAGGAGAGATGGCAACTGTTTTATTTCCCAGATAATTTACTCCAGAGAGTAGATGGAAGATCTTTGATATGGGAACACTTATAAATTTCACTTCAGGAAAGAACTGGACCTGTTGCTTTATGCCCTCAGTGTTTGTTCTTTGAGAGAGCCCTACAAAAACAACACCCTGATCTGTTACTAGGACATCTCCACCTTCAATTGTTCCATGTTCTTCAACATGCCTTATCTTAAAATCCTCTTTTTTCAGAACTTCTTTGATACTTTCTTCTTCTCCTCTTCTGCTGGGCTCTCCAAATCTACTGAGTACTGTGAGATTTGAGTTAACTCCAACTATACCAGTATCTTGAACAAAAACACTATCAGGATTATTTTCAAGTGATTTAAGTTCAATAACCTCAAGTCCGTGTTCTTTAAGAATTTTTACATGCTCTTTGTGCTGTTTTTTTGCTAAGTTAACGTCTATACTTTTATGTTTGGGATTGGTAGAAACGCAGTTTTTGTAACTTTCTCCAGGAGGTCTTACTATAACAGTGTCAAATAATCTGTCCATTTTTTTCATTAGAATGCCACGTCTAAAAAACTTTTCGCTCTTTTAGAGGCTTATATTTAAAAGCATGAGATACCCAACTTAGAGGGAGATAGATGGGTAAGAGTGTGTGGGAGACACTTAATTATTTGAGATAGTGCTAACTTGGATAATTTCTTAGTTATATGATTATTTAAACTTTTCTATTCTGAATTTAAATAAAATTTAAATATAGTAATATCATATATCCATCATGTTTCTCGGTATAGATCTCGCCGGTGATGAAAAAAATATTACCGGAATGGCTCTCATAAATGAAAAGGTAATATTAGAGTCTTTACATAGCGATAACGAAATCTTAGAGTTCATAGAGAAACATAGCCCCAAAGTCATAGCTATAGATGCTCCTCTCTCTTTTTATGGTGAACATTTCAGAGAATGCGATCTTGAACTTAGGAAGGAGTTCAGAATACTACCTCTGACCTTCAAAGGCATGCAGAAACTTACCCAACGAGGTATCTCTCTCAAAAATAAGATCAAAGAAGAGGTGATAGAAACATATCCCCATGCGTCAAGAGAAAAATTAAAAGATGAACTGAAAAAATATGTTTTCAGAAACAAACATGAAGAAGACGCATTTATATGCGCAATGGTAGCCAGAGCTTATTATTTTAAAAAGGTAAGACACTATGGTGAAAAGGACAGGATATATGTTATCTGAGATTTTCTGGTAATGTTTTCCTGAGTTTCGCATCGAGTCTCTTAACTTTATTATAAAATGATAGATTTCTGAGAGCTGAGGCAATGATCTCACTCAGAGGTTTTAAAATCTCAATGTCTCTATCTCTGTATGCATTGGAAACACTTTTTGAGATATGGAGTGCACCAACGCATTTATCCTCTATGACAAGAGGAAAAAGTATCTGAGAAACAAATGTCTCTGTTAATCCAGGGATTCTTTTGGCTCTTTTATCTTCATTTGCATTCTTCACAAGCATTATCTCTCTGTTTTTGATACAGTACCCTACCAGCCCCTCCCCATACCTCAGGATCAGATCTTTCATCTTTTCTCTGACATCTTTCGAAACATAAACAGGATATAAATCTCTGTTATTCTCAGAAACTAAAAAGATTATAAGATTATCAAATCCTATCAATTTCTGAACAGAATCGGAGACAAATCTAAATATCTTATTAATATCTGTAGCTGAGTTTATCAATCTGCTGGCTTCAAAAAGAGTTTTTAACTCCTCTTCTGCTTTTTTACGTTCAGTTATATCTGTTAATGTCCCTTCATAATACAGTACATTGCCCTCCTCATCCCGGACGACACGGGAATTCTCAAGTACTGTGATGAGAGATCCATCCCTGCGTTTCAGAACAAGTTCAACATTCCTGAGTACACCATTCTTCTCCAGTTTTTTAATCAAAACATCTCTCCTTTGGATCTGCGTAAAGATCATGTGAGATATCAACACCAAGGAGTTCCTCCTCTGAGTCATATCCAAGCATACGCACAAGTGCTGGATTTACAGAGATTATTCTACCTTCAGGAGTACTCTGGTATATTCCATCAAACGCATTTTCAAAGAGAATCTCTCCATTTTTCTAAATTTATGAATTCTATATTCTGATGTACAGTTAATCCTTCATACAGAGCCATTTTCTGTGGCATATACCCCATGGATTGAGTTATACTTTTATCCGGAACTTTTCTCCCGAGTACATATGCAGTACCTGATGTGGGCAGTAAAAGACCACAGAGCATTTTGATTGTGGTAGTTTTCCCGGATCCATTGGGCCCTATCAGCCCGAATATCTCTCCTTTTTCTATTTTAAGATTAAGAGATTCCACAGCTGTGAGTATACCGAATTTTTTACTTAGTTTCTTCGTTTCTATTATGGCCACATTCTCACCAGAAGAAAATCCGGTAAATCACCTCAATCTCCTCGCAGCCATCTCACATGCAATATACATCGGCTCAAACTCCTGAGAAACAGGAGGAGCATAACAGTACTCCATATTTGCGAGATCCTTTACATTCATTTTATTCAGTATTGCCAAGCATATCGCATCCATTCTTCCTATCAAACATTTTCCAATCATCTGAGATCCAAGGATTCTTCCCTCCTCATCAGTTATTACCTTCACCACTATATCTTCCCCTTCCATATATTCAGGCCTTGTCTTTCCTCTGTACTTTCCAATCAGGACTTTTATTCCCTCCTTCTCAGCTCTCACAGATGTTAATCCTGTACTCCCTATCTCCAGTCCGAATAACTCCGTTATGGAGGTATTTAAAACAGGCTTGAACTCAGTATCTTTTCCCGCTATATTATCTGCTATCACCTTTGCCTGTCTCACTGCTGTGGTGGCCAACTGACTCATTATAGGCTTTCCAGTTATGAAGTCCACGCATTCAACACAATCCCCACAGGCATAAATATCTTTAATATTCGTCTCCATTTTTTCATTTACTTTTATGCCGTAGCCTGTTTCTATCCCTGTTTTTCTGGCAAGTTCGATATTTGCTCTCACTCCAGTGGATATAACAACTAAATCAGTTTCTATCTCCCTTTTATCTGTTTTCACTGTTTTTTCTATCTCCAGGACTTTTTCATTGAGATATATTTCAATTCCCTTATCTTCTAAATGTTTTTTAACTATTTCTGCCATGTCTTTATCGAGCATCACAGGCAACACTCTATCAAGCATCTCCACTACTGTTACTTTTATACCATTTTTTACAAATGCATAAGCTGTTTCCAGCCCTATCAATCCAGCTCCTATGATAACTGCCTTTTTTGCTCTCTTCATCTTCTCATATATCCTTTTTGCGTCATCCATATCTTTGAAGATTATAACATTATCTGAATCAATACCTTTTATCGGAGGTGCAAATGCGTAACTTCCGGTGGCAAGAATCAATTTATCATACTCCATTTCGGTATCGTCATAGATAATTTTCTTATTTTCAGTATCGATCTCTCTTACTTTTTTACCGAGAATGAGATTTATCTTCATTCTTTCATAAAACTTTTTATCCAGTGTCTGCAGAGCCTCAAAACTCTTTACCTCGCCAGAAAACACAAATGGCATTCCGCATGGAGAGTACTCTCTGTAGTTTTTTTCATTTATAATATATATCTCCGAGTTTCTGTCTCTTTTCCTCAGCTCTATGGCAGCTCTTGTACCTGCTGCTCCTCCTCCTATTATTACGATCTTCATGAATGAAAGTCTTTAAGGTCATTAATAAATTTATCTATATCGTACCGATAACAAGACTTGTTACCGTTCTTCTGATACCCTTTACCTTCCTCAGAGCCATTATAAAATGATTTATATTTTCTGTAGCATCGGAACTGATCTTCATCACCACATCAAACTCTCCATATGTTAGATATGCCTCCTCTATTTTGCAGGACAGATAATTCAGATTTTTCAGGCTCTTTTTCACTTCCTCTTCTTTTCCTGGTTCTACACCTATCTGGATAAATGCCATTGCCATTTTTATCATCTCCTTGATGTTAATTCTCATTCTCATATTTATATCTTGTGACACGACACCAGAGTCCAAACCTTTTAATATATAGTTTTATTAAGTATATAGTAATGTTCACTGTCAAGACAAAAAAATACAGACTTCCATTCTCAAGGGGAATTCTGGCAAGGTCTTTAACTAGGGCAGGAGTGGAGATTGCTGAGGCTTATCATATTGCAGAAGAGATAAGAGATATGCTCGAAAAAAAGAAAACAGAGGAAATAAACTCAGAACAGCTTATGGAGATTATATATCAGTTTTTAAACGATAAAGGATATAAAAAAGAAGCTAAAAATTATCTCGTCTGGAGAAAGTTCAGAGAACTTGGAAAACCCATAATAGTACTGATAGGTGGAGGAACGGGGACAGGGAAATCAACAATAGCATTTGATCTCGGATACAGGCTCGGTATAAGATCCATTATAGGCACAGATACTGTAAGAGAGGTTATGAGAAAGATGATATCCAAAGAACTTCTTCCCACGCTTCACGCATCATCTTTTAAAGCATACAGCAGAGTTGAACCTCCAAGTCCGTATATAAACAGGACTATATACGCCTTTGAGACACAGGTTAAATATGTGAGTGTTGGAGCTGAGGCTGTGATCTCAAGAGCTGAACAGGAGGGAATCAATCTTGTTATCGACGGGATTCATTTAGTTCCAGGATACATCGATACAGAGAAAGAAAATTCCAAGATATTTCATTTTATACTTTATTTAAAAAATAAAGAAGAGTACATAAATAGATTTTATGCAAGATCCTATGGAACGAGCAGGAAAGCTGAACTCTATGTTAAAGAATTTAAGAGGATACTTGAGATACAGGATTTCATAATAAATAAAGCTAAGGAACATGGTGTACCTCTCATAGAAAATAATTCCTTGGATGATAGTCTGGATTTCATAATGGATAGTATGACAAAAGAACTGGCAAAGGAGGTATGAAATTGTTCTTAAATGTGGAAAAAGCCAGAATACCGATAAAACAATTCATGACAAGGGGAATTATGGGTATAGATAAAAATGAAACAATAAAAAATGCATGTAAAAAGATGATAGAGTTTGGAATATCATCGCTTGCTGTTCTGGAAAATGAGAAGATAGTTGGTTTTCTGACGAAAAAGGATATAATAGAGGGTATTGCAAAGGGATTCTCTGTTGATGAGAAGATAAAAAAAATCATGAGCAAAAATTTAGTTTTCTGTGACAGTTCTGTACCGATAGAAGAAGTTCTTGATATAATGGCAAATTTTCAGGTACGACATATACTTATAAAAGAAAAGGGAGAGTTTATAGGGATATTTTCACTGAAAGACATAATAGATCTTCAAAAATTTAATCTTGAGACACAGATTTCAAGTGATTGAATGAAGATAGCACATATTTCAGATACCCACTTCCCCCATATTATCAAAGAAAGCTTTGACAGAACTGTTGAGATGATAAATAACTCTGATGTTGATTTTGTTATTCATACAGGCGATCTTGTGGATAGAGGATATCTCAGAGAGTATGAGGAGGCAATTAAAGCTTTTTCTATGGTTAAAAAACCAATAATATTCGTTCCCGGGAATCATGATGGAAAGAATGTGGGTTTAAAACTGTTCGAAAATCTCATAGGTCCTCTGAGTGGGGTAAAAGAGGGTAAGGACTATGTGATTCTCTATCTTAACAGTGTTATTCCTGATATGAATGAAGGAAGAATCAGCAACTCAAGTTTTCTATGGCTCAAAGAAAAACTGAGAAAATATATTGATAAAAGGATCAAAATAGTATCCTTTCATCATCATTTAGTTCCGGTACCGAATACTGGAAGAGAAAGAAATGTACTCTTTAATTCAGGCGATGTGATAGATATTCTGATAAAGTATGGTGTGAATCTGGTACTGAGCGGTCATAAACATTATCCAAATATATACCAACTGGAGGATCTACTTATAGTAAATGCAGGGACAATGTGCAGTGTAAAAACAAGGCTGGGGGATAAAAACAGCTTTAACATAATAGAGATTGATGATAAGATCAGAGTAAAGACACTGAGGATGGACGAGATAAGAGAAAGAGTTTATACAAGAAAAAAAGAGAGAATATATAATGTTGAGAGTGAAAAATTATTCAGAATAGTCCAGATGGCCGGGACATTCGTAGATGAAACTGATATTTTCAACAAAAAGATGTTTCTGAATGCTTTTAAAAAAATAGAAGAATTGAATCCAGATTTTATTGTTCACTGTGGAGATATTGTGAATGAGGGATTAAGTAAAAACTATGCACTTGCATCAAAATATTTTAATCTGCCCATATTCTTTGTTCCCGGACCGAGAGACATAAATTACCTTGGATACAATCTTTTTCCAAAATACTTTAATTTTTTAGATACATATATAACAAAGAAAATAGCATTTAAATTTCTTAACTCCTCTCAATATGATTCAGATGTGGGGGTAGTGGGCAGAGGACAGCTTGATAGGATAAAACAGTTTTCCAGGAATCTTTCGGAGTTTAAAATCGTAGTTCTTCATCATAATCTTCTTCCGATAGAGAACACAAGAGAAAAAGGACTTTTAGAAGATGCTGGCGATGTGCTTTATGAACTCACAAGGCTGAAGATAGATCTTGTACTCACAGGTCACTCTTCTCATCCTTCTGCAAGAAAGATTGAGGACACGCTCATTGTTAATGCCAACTCTCTCTCATGCAAAAAACAGAGAAGTCTTTTTGGAAACTCTTTTAATGTTATAGACGTCTATAAGGACTTCATCTATGTCTCAGAGATTCAGAGCCTCTCCGGATCGAGACATGTTCTCGGTATATGGAAGAGGAAATAAAGATCATTTTATTTTTGGCAGCTCAACAAAAAATATACTCCCTCCTTCTGGATTATCCTCCACCCAGACTCTACCCCCGTGAAGATCAACTATCTGTTTCACTATTGCAAGTCCAAGTCCACTTCCCTTGGTATTTACCTCTCCTCTTTCAAATCTCTCAAAGATCGCTTCCTTCAACTCATCGGCAACTCCTTCTCCCCAGTCTTTTACACCTATTCTCCATTTATCCTCAGTATCTTCTATATCAATCTCAATTCTGCTGTTTTCCGGGGAATATTTTATGGCATTGTCTATCAGATTGATAAACACTTCATCTATCACAGAATTTGCCTTTATGTGATAAACTCCTTTAACTTTGGAGAGCATATTTATATTTTTTTCCTTAGCTTTGATTTCTAACTCACTTAAAGCAGTTTTTATAATATCTTTAACGTTTTTCTTTTTAAATTCTTTTTTATATTTTTTTTCTTTTATTGTTGAGTAAACTTTTGCATTTTCTATTAAGTTTTCCATCTTTTTTATGTTATTTTGAATTCTGGATATATATTTTTTAGTTCTTTCATCTGCATCGATCGCTATCAGATCGGTATATCCTTTTATCACAGTGAGTGGATTTTTCAGATCATGGGAGAGTATCGAGATAAACAATCTCTGAAACTCTGAAGATCTCTTCATCTCCTCCATCAGTCTTGCATTTTCTATTGCAATGGCCACCTGAGATGCCAAAATTTCAAGTAGCTCCAAATCCTTCTCATCAAAAGCATTATATTTTCTACTTTCTGCATTAAGAACACCTATTACCTTATTTTTGATTTTTATAGGAACACATATCTCAGATTTTATATCAAAATCTCCTATAATATTCACAAAAAGATCATCCCTGTCTGTATTGTTTGTCAGATATGATCTTCCCTCTCTCGCCACCCATGGTATTATTCCTTTTTCTGCATTCAGAAAAAAACTTTTTCCTACCACATTTTCTTTAAATCCAGAATATGATACTATATTAAGATAATTTTTATCCAAAAGAAGGAAAAAGGAAGTATCGAATCTTAAAATTTTTTTCATTGCTTTAACTGTGATCTCTGCAATCTTTTTAACGTCACGTGAAAGAGCTAACTCCTTTGAAAGCTCATATAATGCAGAAAGTTTTTTTTCCAGCTCTTTTTGCTTTCTTATATCTATTGTAACACCTATCA